>JAABUO010000843.1_pt1 | contig 47441 bp, 55 predicted proteins | sample 5559291 | NCBI WGS metagenome assembly JAABUO01 (sample SAMN10711878, study PRJNA513372) | rock metagenome | isolation source: Antarctica rocks | place: Antarctica: Victoria Land, Finger Mt sud
GTGTAGGGGGCTTTTGGTGTTCCTGTGCACAGACAGACCAATGTGTTTTTGTGCTCTCATGCACAAACAAAATGATTTGTAGTGTTCCTGTGCACAGACAAGGTTTCCCCCCCCCCCTTTTGTTCCTGTGCACAGACAAGGGTTTTTATCTTTTGTTCCTGTGCACAGACAAATCAATATTTCATTGTTTCTGTGCACAATGTTTCTGTGCACAGACAAAATAATACTTGAGGCTATGCAGGCTGCAAACGTCATCGGTCACCTCTTTCAGCTACCATGCCTCAGCCTTTCACAAGGGTTTGGTCAAAGCAAGCAGACTCTGTATGCCTGTACAGGCGACGCATTGGGAGATGGCTGACTGATGTGACTCCCTTATTGCCCCTCTTGACTAGCCAGCAATGCCACTTCCACCTGCAGACAGCCCCCTGGGCCCTCACCTGGAACCCCTCCCTCACCCTTCGCTTCACCAACACTACCCACCCTCACCCCATGAAACCCAACACCCACCAGCTCAGAAGCAACAGCAGCCATGCTGAGGAAGAAGATCTTGTCTCCAGGCTTCCTAGAAAGCTGCAGTCGGCACCTTCATCCGACTCGGCAGGGGCAATGAAGAGCTCCCTAGCTGCATTGCCCTTGCCTGACACCGTTCTAGTGCATGATCGTGCTCAAGGCACATTTGCGCCTGCTGTCAGTATCAATAACCAGCAAATGACCCACAGTGTGAAGCCAAACAATGTCGTCACTACTCTTGAGCAGCAGCAAGCAGCACAGAGTGCTGTCACTGCAGTCAGGCAGCAACAAGCATCCAGCTTGAGCCATGCAGTGCAGACCAGGCCAACAGCAGCAGGCACCACCATGATGCCAGTCCAGCAAGCTGATAGCAGCCTTCCCGTCAAGCCTGCCGGTCTTCCCTTAAGGCCTGCTGGCGCCAAAACAGATGCTGCTGGCGCCAAAACAGATGCTGCTGGCGCCAAAACAGATGCTGCTGGTGCCAAAACAGATGCTGCCACACCCTCCCAGTCCCAGGATGACCCTGTCATCACTGCTACACCTCCCAGCGTATCTCCCGCCAAGGCCCACGCTTCTCCCGCCAGATTTGAGACAGCTCAGCAGTCTGATGCAGAGCAGAGCCAAGAAGCTGACATGACTGTGCCAGCAGAGCTTGCGGTCAGGAGGCCCAAGCCGCATAGCATAGTGCCATTATTTGATGGCGGTGCCTTTGACGCTGGCTACAATGACAAGTACAAGCCTGTGGAGTTTGCGACGCCAGCAGGATTGCAGAAGGCTGTCCTTGAAGCTGTCATCACAGGTGCTTGGCATGCGCCTCAGTCCACTGTAGACAAATGGTAGTGGCTTGATTGGCAGAGTGGTACGCATGTGTCGATGTTGCAAACATGGGCCTGCATGAGAGAGACACTGCATTCAGATGATGACTGCTGGGACATTCAACCAGGAGCTGCTTTTGGCAGTGTGGTCATGTAGTGAGGGCATGCAGAGTGGTCACACACATCAGCATCTTTCAGCGCTGCCATTCAAGTATGGCCTGTGTGTTTGCACTGTGTATCACAGCATCCATTTTGGCAGTATTGGTTCTCCACAGCACTTATGTTGGCAGTATTGGTTCTCCACAGCATTAATGTTGGCAGTATTGGTGCTGCACAGCACTTATGTTGGCAGTATTGGTTCTCCACAGCATCCATTTTGGCAGTATTGGTGCTCCACAGCACTTAGGTTGGCAGTATTGGTTCTCCACAGCATTAATTTTGGTAGCATTGGTGCTCCACTGCACTTATGTTGGCAGTATTGGTTCTCCACAGCACTTACGTTAGTAGTATTGGTGCTCCACAGCGTTAATGTTGGTAGCATTGGTGCTCCACAGCACTTAGGTTGGCAGTATTGGTTCTCCACAGCATCCATTTTGGCAGCATTGGTGCTCCACAGCACTTAGGTTGGCAGCATTGGTTCTCCACAGCATCCGTTTTGGCAGTATTGGTGCTCCACAGCATCCGTTTTGGCAGTATTGGTGCTCCACAGCATCCATTTTGGCAGTATTGGTGCTCCACTGCACTTATGTTGGCAGTATTGGTTCTCCACAGCACTTACGTTGGTAGTATTGGTGCTCCACAGCATGAATATTGGTAGCATTGGTGCTGCACAGCACTTATGTTGGCAGTATTGGTTCTCCACAGCACTTACGTTAGTAGTATTGGTGCTCCACAGCATTCTTGTTGGTAGCATTGGTGCTGCACAGCATTAATTCTGGCAGTATAGGTGCTCCACAGCACTTACATTGGTAGTATTGGTACTTCACAGCATTAATGTTGGCAGTATTGGTGCTCCACAGCATTAATGTTGGCAGTATTGGTGCTCCACAGCATCCATTTTGGCAGTATTGGTGCTCCACAGCACTTATGTTGGCAGTGTTGGTTCTCCACAGCACTTACGTTAGTAGTATTGGTGCTCCACAGCACTAATGTTGGTAGCATTGGCGCTGCACAGCATTAATTTTGGCAGTATAGGTGCTCCACAGCACTTACATTGGTAGTATTGGTACTTCACAGCATTAATGTTGGTAGTATTGGTGTTGCACAGCACTAATGTTGGTAGTATTGGTGCTGCACAGCATTAATTGTGGCAATGTTGGTGCAGGGCATGGGTATGACAACAATCAGTGTGCTGAATTCTGCATCACCAGCCATCATTTCATAGTGAACGGGCATGAGCACATGCTGGAATTCACAGAAGCAGGCAAGCCGTGGGGGTGTGCCGACAAGGTATGGTGCATGAAGATGACGCTGTGTTTGGATTTCATGCCTGTTTGGGCTTACACGCTTGAAGTCATTGATGTGAAAATGGTCAGGAGTGAGCTTGTTGATGATGGCTTCGTATCATGACTGGTTGCTGTCAAGGCTTGGACCGTGTTGCTCTCAAAGCTCAATGCCATCAGTGACTCAACTCATTGAGTAACCTGCTGTGGGTCCCTAGTGAACTCTCAAAGCAAAGGTCAACAACATGATATTCAATCACGCAATGTCTACAAGCCACATATAAGATGGTTCAATCAGGACTTTCACTTGTGATTATGTTGTTGAATGTAGGTCTTGGAAGGGTCTGAACCCAATGAGCATGGCACTTGGCAATATGGCCGAGGGGGCTGGTGTGATGGGCAAGAGGTGAGCGCCTACTGAACATTTTTGGCAGTCTGTACCTACATGTGATAGTTGTCTGTACTTCTGACACTCAAGGGAGGAATTACAAGCTGTTCTTTCAAACTGTTTGGGTACTAGACCTTGATTTGTTTCTCTGCTGCAGAGAATAGCCTTGTGCAGGATGCTAATAGTACCTTGTGTCTCTGCTGCACATTTTGTCTTAAACAACTCTCAAAGGTTTGTATGGCTTGTCTGGCAGCTCAATTGTGATCTTGCAGCCAGCATTTACACGGCCTCCTGTCTTGACTACACTCATAATGCCACATTTGCGCACCAGCTTGCCCTCAGCATTTCTCACTACCAGCTTCGATTGAAGACCTGACTGGAAGTTCTCGATTTGTGCGCACGGATTTCTCAACCCAGTCACCTCCACAATCGCTTGATCTCCCAGGCGCAGCAAAGTTCCAGTGGGTAGATTTAGCAAATCGACGTTCAGAGTAGTGATGTTTTCGCCTAGCTGCTGTGGCAGGATTACGTGACCAGCGTCGCGCATCTCGTCAAGCAGTTCAGCGTGAATCAGATGGACCTGTCGCAAATTTGCAGACGGAGGCTGAATTTTGATGCGCGAGAGGTGCTGTACTGTTACGCCGTTGTGACAGTCTTGCTTCACACCTAGCCCTTCTTCTAGGTCGATGCCAGCCTCGCTGGTTTTGCTGAAATTGTGCTGTACACTGCGCCCTACCGCAACGACTGTAGGTTCTGCTACCATGGCAGCACCGTGGGTAGCTTCGCATAGTCCTCGCCGCAACCTTTATCCGTTTAACGCTGTTCACGTTTTTCAGCTCCGAAACCAGCTTGCTTGCCCAAATTCTGTTCCATCAAGCAACAGCCGTGGCCTGTCAGATTGCAGAAGAATGATATGGGACAGCTTTTCCCGAGCAAACGGCATCAGCAAAAGACATCACGATGCGCACGTTTGAAGGAGCTGTACTCTGTGCACATTGGCTCTGACAAGCGTGGCTTCTATGACTGCAGGTAAGGCCATGGGTAGTGGACATCACCTGCGAGATGAAGTTGGGCAACGCTACCAACATGATAAGTTATCATGGATTGTTTGAAGGGAAGAGCCCCAAGCCAGATGGACAACCTGGCTTTATCATGATGCAATCTAACGTTGCGTTTTTTGTATAATGTAATGTTTTGAAGACATCAAAGCAGTGATTTAAATGGACTTCACTTTCTCTGTGGACCTCAGCACAGTGTATGCAAACACTGCTTGTCACCATGAGCTCAGTCAACTGTCGAAAAATGTTCTACAAACAGCGCGGACAACATCCTACAGTGATTACTATAGAAGCAAGGTCACTAGAGTATGTCAAACTCATCTTGACAAGTATGCAGGTCCAGACAACATAAAGCAACAAGACATAAGCAGAAGGGTCCAGTGCAGACATCAGTAATGTACAACAGAAAGCGGCAGAAGCGACCAGCTCAATGAAGCTTGGCACATTTGCTACAGACAAATTCATCAGGAATAGGATTTGCATCTGGCATGCCTTGGCAGCGGGTGTGCATCCACACACCGCATACATCACACGCGACCATACGCTCACCATCATCAACTCTTGTCCCACATTTGCAACTTACAATCCAATCTTCAAAACCCCCTGCAATGCAGCAAAACCATCTCCATCAGCTTTTGCAATTGGTCATCGGTTTCATACTTCAAAGAAAAATCGGTCCCTATGGACCAGCTTTTGTGTGTCAGAACAGGCGCATCATGCACCAAAGTTACCTCATGCAAAAGGCACACTATGCAGAATCTTATGCATGCCAAAAATTTTGTAGCAATCATGTCTTGCTTGCAAGAACATATCCCCCACGGTGCTTGTAGTTGCACTGCTGCAAAGCCATGTGAGGGCGGACCTGCATGTCTAAACCCTAAACATACACCCTAAATATAGTTTCATGGGGCAGACCTGCATGTCTCCAGCAAGGGGCCAGGTCTATGTTGTCACCAGAGACGCTGACCAGGGTGTTGTCTGCAACATTGTTGCCTACTTTGGCACGCAGCTCACTGTGCTCCAAGCCTGTCAGCTCAGTCACCTATGGAAATTAGCAGACCGCTCAACCCAGTAACTAAAAACTTCAGGACGCTTTGAAAGTATGCAAAGCGGATGCAGTATATGGTATGTGTTTGACCCCTTGAAAAGCTGACCAAGCGTATCATAGGTGTGTGTGCAACAAGACATGCAGTCTTGCTAATGGCACAATTGCTGAGCATGGCTTGCTGAACACCTTTACGTGTTGAGAGATATGTGGAACAGCAAATCAGCGCAGACCAGACATGTGGAGAAGCAAACCATACACCTCAGCAGACTGAGTAATGCTTGCAGCGTCAATCTGCACGTCAATCTGTACTCACAGCGCTGCTCAGGAAAGAAACGCAAGTCAGTGGAGATGGTGAAGATGCCAAGCAAGGTCAAGAACGACAAGCACGTTTTGCTCCACAAGTGAATAAAAAAAAGTGCTTACCTGCCAAGTACCTCAGCATGACAATGACTTGCCAATCATGCAAAACTCCAAACAGCTTCTGATGCAGAATATGTACAGTCAATATAATGTATCTTACAATAATGTAACAAGACATAAAGAGACATGACATGAATGACATGACACGACCTAACACAACATAAAGAAATTTTGAAGAGCAGTCATACCTGCCAGTTTTCCAGCATGGTGTAGACGTCAGCCATATGCTGCTGGGCAGCCTTCTTCACCTGACCCAGGGGGGCTCGCCGCGGGACCAGCAGGGGCTCCACTGGGGGCGGCAGACTCATTCCCCTCACTCCTGCCGTCTCTGCTGCCATCACCCTGCCATACGTGACATGTCTGCTTTGGTTTGCACATCTTGTTGTGTGTTACACTGCAGCTTGCATGACACTGCACATTTCGTTTTGTTTGCAACACTGCAGCACTCAATGAAAGATTCAATGGGGTTTGAAGTTGCCAGGCTATGTAGGGTGGAGAAGGAGGAGGTTTGGGTCAGAAGGGCGGGAAGGGGCTTATTTGTGCTGCTAGAGTCCCCCTGTACCCTGTGCTGGGCCTTATGCAAAGCTGCGACGCCAATCTTTCGAGAATGGTCATCGGATTCATACAACTAATGGGAAAACCCTATGACATCAGCTTTTCCAATCAGCTAACAGTGTATGCAGCGTCCAGCTTGCAGTAGCATCCCATTTGCTGCAGCTGCTAGAGCAGCTGCACTGCAAGCCGATGCAGAAATTGAAGATGAAAGTGTGCAAGGTTCTTAAATCATGATTGCTGCATTTGGATCTCTCAAAAAGTGCTTACTCCTGTGTTTGGCATTACCTTGCAGCAGCAGAAGAAGAAGGGTGAGGGGTGAGTGACAGGGGTGTGGTTGCCTCCTCTGGCAGCAGCACTTGCAGCAGCAGGCGCACTTGCCCTGGGCTGCCGGGGGATGCCCCAGGGCTTCTTGCACTGATCTCAGGGCTGTTGGGAATGCCCTCAGGGCTGCTTGCAGATGCTTCAGTTCCTTTTGGACTGCCTTCATCTGAAAGCACAAGACAAATTGAAGCAGAACATTGGCTTCATCTGCAAACATGTGCTGATCAGGTATGGCAACCTTAGGCACTCCAGTAAAGACGCGCCCTTTGCTGGAGCAACATATCTGTTTATGCACACATAAGATGAAGTGACCGCTCGACAAAGGTGCAACAAGCATGCAATAAAGATTTGATTGTGCATGCAAAGTGCATGCCGCTCAATCATGTGTGCACAAGCAGTCACGATGACACAATGTGTGAGCGTCATGACGACACAATATGCCTGCATGGCAGTCAAGACGAGTGCTTCAATGGCCCTAAAAGATGCATACACAGCTCTCTGATTGCTATGGACATGGCCAGGTACCTCAGGTGCACAGGCCCAATGCTCTGGAGAAACAAGATTTGCCTGAATCTGGCTCATCATGAGCCAAAAACTGTATACAGCATTGGCATTGGTAGTATTAGTACTATTATTGTTGTTGTTGCTGCTGTTGCTGCTGCTGCTGCTGCTGCTGCTGCTGCTGCTGACTAAGGCCTAAAACCCTAAATATATAGATTGATCTTAGCTATTGTCAACAGGCTGACTCTTGCAAATTGATCGGTGCTATCGTCAATAGGCAGCATGTGGCCCTTTTAGTGATTACCTGTGTTGTCGTTAATAACAATGATAATCGTAATGAAGATAATAATAATAACAATTATAACAACAATAATACCCATCATACGCTTTCCAGCTCATGATGAGTTAATGGGCAGCACATACACCCTGTACTACTTACCCGTGGTGCGGTCAACAGGCAGCATGTGGCCCTTGTAGTCCTTCACAAAGTGCTTCACATCCCTCAGAGCTTGCACGTCTGCCGCCAGCTGAGCCAGTTTCAGAGCGCCCCTGCGCACTGCTACCTCACCATACGCCTGCGTCTAAAGCAACAGTACTGTTCAGCTTAAAGTCAACTGTTTTCAGGCCTAGACATTGTCAGTGTCGATGGGTCTGCTACCTCACCAACAGCCTGCATACAGCAAGTATTGTGCAGCTCAAAGTCAAACTGTCTTGGGGTTTTAAAGACTGTCAGTTTGAGTGGATGTGATACCTCATCAACCGCCTGCATAAAGCAAGGATCGTCGAGTGCAAAGTCAACTGCTTTTGGGCCTAGACATTATCCGTGTGGATGGGTGCGCTGCCTCATCAACCGCCAGCATAAAGCATACACCACTTGGTTTCAAAGTTGTTTGTTTTTGGGTATAGACATTGACATTGTCTGTGTCAGAAGCTGCTGGCTAGACGGCGGCAGCTTGCCTCTGAGCACTCCTGTTGCTCAGTTGGCCTGCATACAGCAGCATACAAACACCTGCTCTGTTCATCAGCTGAAGTTTGAACAGTGTACGACTTGTCCTGAGAGGGGCATGGACGCCACTGCAGCTCCCCAGCATTTGCTGCAGGATCTGCCACATGCATTTGATCAGAACAAGACAGCAGTCATGCCCTCAATCAGGTGCCACAGTGGGGGGGGGGACATGCCCTGTATAAAATGCAACATGAGGAAAATGGCTCTGACTCAATCGTCACAAGGGAACTTTAAAGTGCCCTTGGCCTTGTGCCGCAAGGGAAAAAATGCCACAGCAAGCCCAAGGCTGCCCCCAAGGCTCTCCTCATTTGAGCATCCATGACAAAAGCCGCTTCAGGCGGCTTTTGTCACAGATGCTCAAAGGCATGGACTTTCCTTCCTCCTCCTTGCCTCAACAGCAGCAGTGTAGGTCAACACCCGTTGAGCTCGTGTGCTGCATGCATGCGCTTGTCAAGAACACTTCAATGCGTTTTTTTTCACGAATCGAGGTATCTAACGCATCTGTGGTGAATCTGTGGCATCAGTTGCAGCTGTGATAAAAGAATCCATGGGTTTTGTGATGAATAATCCGATGCATTTGTGGGGAACAAACCAACGCACCCACACCTCGCTTACCTGTTTGGGGGTTGCCTCAGCCACTGTCCCAAACACACCAGCAGCAGTTTGAGCAAAAACAAGCTGCCCTGTATGGTCAGTCACAACTGATGGCTGGTGCGCAATCTCATGGCCCACGGCTGGGGCGTAGCTTCTGAGCACATTGTTGAAGAGGTACACAAGGTCGCACAGGACCTGGTCCTTGGGGTGGGGGCCGTAGTGGGGCAGGTGGGGGGTATGCGGGGGTGGGAAGGGGGTTCCAGGTTGCAGGGCCTGCCAGGGCTGGGGTATCAGTATGACTGGTGGCTGCGTGGCTGCCTGTGCAACATTCAGAGAGTAATCAGGACACTGTAAAAAGTGAGCCCCAAAATGCATTGCACCATTCCGTAAAAACGGCTGAAAATGGAAGGCATCTATGGTGACAGCAAACATGCTACATGGACTTGCATGCAGACCAAGAAGAGTCGCAGTCATCTTTTGTGCAGACTGACTGCACACATATTGTGCCAGCCTGTGCACAAACCAGCAATCCAGATTATTATACGGACAAACACACAGGCCAAAAAAATGGATTTGTCTTGTTTGCCTTGTTTTCAAGTTTGTATAGTATCTCCTCTACAGAGTCTTTTGTTTTTGTTAAAAAATCTTCCCACTGTCTGTTCTCTATCACCAGAAAAGACTCAGACTCAGCTGCCGGTGAGATTCACCACTACCAAAGCCAACGAATGACACAGCATGGCTACAATTGCATCGCATTGCAAGGTATATACCATGCGTTGCCATCAAAGCGGTATTATGAACAGCAGATGAATGGCTGATTGCTAGGGGCTAGTAGGGGGGCACCCCCTCACACCCCCTTACAGCATATGATGCACACAACCCAGCAGGGGAGCACCCCCTCACACCCCCTTACAGCATGGGAAACGCCGTAGTACTGCAAGACTACACCATGACAAAACCACAGCAATGCAGCAAGACAGTACTGCAGGTATGCCGTGCCAACTGCTGCTATTGTCCTTATGCTGCTTGACGTATGTATTCGTTCCCATGAGAGCAGCGGCAGGGGCTTACCAGGGCCAGGGGTGGGGCTGTGCGACTGTGCGTACCCAGGTGATGAGCATTGCCTGCACCTCCTCTACCTCCTCTTCTCTTCACTCCCTCATGGTAGTCAACCGTTGCCTGCACGGCCATGTGCACACATGTATGTGTGTGCGTAGGTGCGTGCGTGCGTGCGTGCATGCGTGCGTGTGTATGTATGTACGCATATATTTGTGTATGTATGTCATTATTGTACATATGAGGGTGTGCTGTACGTATGAGGGTGTGCTGTACAGCCAATGCTGAATGAATTTAGCAGATGATGTCTCAGCGGCGAATGTAACAAACGTCTTCAGGGTTTCTCAACCACTCAGCCATCTTGCAATGAGTGCCACTTGTAGGGTTCACACAGAAAGGGTTTAGGGTTCACACAGAAAGGGTATGGAGCCATATACACACACACACACACACACACACACACACACACACACACACACACACACACATATGTGTTGTGATGCATTGCATTTGAGCACACACCCAGTAGTCTGGGTAAACACCCAGCCTGGACCATCAACCAGGACTTGGACAAGACTGCAACAGGGCCAAACCAGCTGAACTGGCTCAAAATGGGGGCAGCTGACCTTTGTGTGTAGCCTGGAAGACCCCACAGGTGAAGCGCCAGGCTCTTGGTCAGTATGCAGTTGCACTACCTTTCTCATCCTGGCCTGTGATGACTCTGACCTTCTTCTAGCTGTGCTAGCTTGGACGGACCCGGGGTCAGGATGATCCGATGTCCATCCAGCTGGATTGTCAAACCCACTTGGAGTACCGGTCTTGATAATCGCTGTGGGGGCGCTGCCAGACTTGGCCCTAAGACGGCCTTGACCAAGGCTTGGTGAAGCGGGGTGCAGAGGGGTGGTGTGGGGCATCCCAAGGGGGTCTGCGCAGTTGAGCTTCCAAGACTTGGCCTTGCTGCTGTGCTGAGCACCTGCAAGCGCATGTGTGGCTGTTGCTTTGAGAAACTCAATGTAGTGCAGTGTAGCGAAGATGACAGCAGCATGCATACACAGGTAGGCCCCAGAGGGAGGGGGGTGGGTGGGGTACATGTGGCAGGGTGATAGACAGTATGACACAGGATGGTTGCTGGGCTTGGGGTCTTGGCTGTCACTGATAAGCTGCCTTCTAGTTCTAGCTAAGGAACTGATCCCTTATGGCACGTCGCCTTCCAGATTTGTGCTCAGGAGAACGACTGTGTGGCAATGGGGCTCACAGCCAGCCAGCCAGGCTTGGCAAGTGGCAACAAGCAAAAACAAAAGAAGGGTCACGTATTCCCCGTGTGATAATGGGCAAGCGCCTGTTGTCCGTGACCTGGCAGGCTAGTAGCAACAAGCAAATCAACTGCAGTTTTGTTCTAACAGGCATCAGCAGAAAGGCAACATCACATGCTTGGAGATGCTTGGAGACTGCCACTTTGCAGCAGAGGCAAGCAAAGCTGTGTTGCTAGGTAGACAAAAAGAAAGATTGAACAAGTCTCAAGGACAAACAGACAAATAAAGAGCAGCTGGTTGCAGCTGCAGAGCTGCAGAAATCTGCCCTGGACAAGAGGAGGGTCAGAAAAAGTGAATGGTTTTTCTGCAAAATCTACTTGCTTTACGTACTACTAGTCTTGCCTGGGGAAAAAACAAACACAAGAGAGCAAGGCTGCTGGATCAGACATGCAGTCACAAGTGCATGTGCAGATGCAGGAGAGCAGTACCCTGCTTTGCATGCTTGGCGCTGGAGAGTGCCATCTGAAAGGAATCGGCGTCGTGCTGGTCAGCAGCTGAAGAAGAAGCTGGGTCAGAGGTCCTGGCCCTCTTGGCTTTGCGTTCCCTGTTGCACCCAGCCTCATTCGTGCATGTTGAACTCTTAGAAACATTTAATGTATAATTTTTTCCCCCTGTCTTGTGGAACAACTTCTTGTTAGCTCCTGAAGGACTTTGCACCATTTTGAGTCATCTTTGTCTGACATGCAAAATCTGTGTTCATCCGCAAACTTCTCAACACGGTTCTAGGGTTTTGGTAATTTTCTAACCAGGGTTGAGCATGGCAAACCAGAATGTGAGCAAGGGCATCTCTGACTATCTTATGGTACAGTGACAACTCTGAAACATGCCGCAACTTCATGAGGATCTCCAATGTGTGCCACACAAACAGCAATCAGTAGCTTTGCAAGCGATGCAGACCTCACCTAGCATCAAGGGCTTGTGCATGTCTGCCAGCGGAGCCTGGGCTCAAGCTCTTGCTGCTTGTGCCAGCAGGAGCAGTGTCTTCTTCCTCCAGCAACGGTGCAGCTGCCACTGACAAGCGTTTCCTCTTGCCATTAGCCAGCTGCTGTGATTCATGCTTGACAGGGTCGACAGGGTCGACAGCCTGTTGCTGCAGTTTGCCCTTGCCAAGCCTCTGCTGCTTCTGCAAGGATCCTGCCCGCTGCTCCAAAACCATGCCAGCTGTTGCCTGCTGCCCACTCTTCTTCTCCACGGATTTGGGTCTGCGTTTGGCTGGCACAACAGGGGGCGCTTCATGTGGCGGCTCAGCCTGTGGCGCTGGATGATCCGTGGGCATGTGACTGTCATCCCGTGGATGGTTCATCTGTCTGCTTGAGCGGCGCCGATGATCAGATCCAACTTCAGCTTTAACTTCGACCTTGACTTTCTCCTGTTCTTCTTCTTCTGCCTCTGACTGCTGCAGCTGGGCTGAGGGAACAGTGCTGGGAGGGGGACCGAGGGATCCTGGCTGTGTCATGCGCCTGAGCCTGGACTCCCTCTTGGGGTAAAGCGGGGGCGGGGTCTGTGTCTGGCCAGAGGAAGAGGAAGGGCGTTGGGCTCGGCGCCCAGAAGAAGAGGAACGGTGCCTGGGAGAGACATGGTCTCCAGGCAATGGGGTACTTCCTTCAGCCGGCTGAGCCTGCGACTGACTCAAGCTGGACTTCCTGGCACACTTCTTCTGCCCCAGACTGACCGCTGCCGCTGCAGCTTCTGATGCACCTGCCAATTGGGCAGGACCCTGACTCAGACCTGACCTTGTGCGACTCTGCCTGTGTGCCAAACCAACGCTGTTCGGTACAGAAGCGGCTGATGCATCCTCAGCCAGGGGCTTCACATCCGAGTGATTTTGAGGTGGATGCTGACCAGCTTCAGTGCCATGCTGCTGCCGCTGCTGTGCTGGCATCACACTGAGGGGTGCAGCTTCTGAGGCAGTTGCGAGCAGGGTCCTGGTCTCGGCCCTCAGCATGATGTCGGGGTCAGGCAGGGGTTGCACGGTGGCCATGCCTGAGTGGCGAGTACGCCGCCGCTGCTGTGGTGAGCTCACTGTGACGGCGGCTTCTGCAGCAGCTTCCGCAGCAGTGGCGCTGTCCAGAGCAGCAAGCTTCTTCTTCACCGTCTTGGCAGCTTCAGGGGAAGCTTCGGCAGCGATGTTGTCAGGGGCGGCGAGCTTCATCTTCTTATTGGCGGCCGCAGGAGCAGCTTCTGCAGCGCTGTGATTGGTGACAACAAGCTTCTTCTTCTTCTTGGCACCCTTCTGCGGACTTTCTGAAGGATGTGGCTGAGCCAGCGCCTCCTTTTCCGCTGTTTCTTCTTTTCCAGCAATCTCATCGTCCCCTGAAACGGCAACATGCTTTCTGTGCTGTCATGCTTGCCTTGAGTGACACCATTTCTTTTGCTTACTTCTTGTTGTGCAGTGTGTAAAACAACACATTGTGACGCTATGCAGGTTGCTGGTGCGTTGCTTGTGCACACTGATGATTGTCTACCTTAGACTGAAAAATTTTAAGGTTCGAATTTATGAGCTTTTAGGCTTCACCCTGAACCCTAATGAGCAGCATCAGCTGATAATTTCCTTGACACACCCAAAGCTGAAGACTACAGTGAAGAAGAGTGTAAAATACTTGGGTCAGCGTGACATCCTGGTGGCCAGCCATTTGGATCCATGCACTCCATGCTGGCCAAGCAAGCTAAAGGTGCAAAACCAAACAAGGTGTAGAAACCATGTGGCTTACGGAGTAAGCCTCCCAACCTTGGGAGATGCCACGAAATGTCACCTGCTGCAGATGCAGGCTTGGTTGCCAGAGCTCCAGGGTACTTGGCTGCAGCAGCAGTCTCGTCAGCAATGCCCTTGTCATCACTGGCAATGCCCTTGTCACCACCAGCAGGCTTGGGGGCTGCAGCCAAGGCCACACGTTTCTTATGGAAGCGTTTTGGCTGCTTCTTGCGCGAGCGCATGAAAGCGGGCTGAGCCTTGTCAGACAAGCTGCCACGCTCTTCTTCCTGTGCCTGCGACAAGCCCGCCAAATTTGAGAAGTTGCCTCCATCAACAATGCACTCACTGTCATTGCTGTGGTCTCCAATATGATGCTGTTGTGCCCATGAGGGTGAAGATGAGAGTCGTCATAGTCAATAGAAACTAGGCTGCAGTTCCTGAAACAGGTTTTACCAAGCTATTTTCAGTCCCGAGACATCTATATTTTCACAGGAACGTCCATTCTACAGTGGAAATCTAAACTCGGAAACACCTGGGGACAGTAAAAACGTGTCTCTGCATGAAAGAGATGTTTCAGGTGTACCAAAGGGTAACAAGGGTGTGACAAGGGTGTAACCAGGGTGTGACAAGGGTGTAACCAGGGTGTAACAAGGTACACAGAGGTGCACATCCCCTGTGCAGCCCTGCACAGCTCATGCACCAGTCACCATTTATATTCCGCTGACACAGCCAAGTGTGGAGGGGAAGCTGTTTGTGTGTGTGTAACAGACACTTTACTAAGAAGGCTCTCTAAAGATTTATGGTAGCTAATGACTTGATAGGTTGATAGGTTCTTCTAACGAATGCATGCTTAGGGTGGCAGATCTGGTTGACACAAAAGGAAATGCAATAAACACAGTCTTGTGTGCTGTTTAATTGAGAAATACAACTTCAGTTTGGAGAGGCCACGTTTGAAAAGCAAGTTGCAGTCCTATTTTGGCTGACTGATCAGTCCTTACCTCAGCATGGCCATCAACCTGCAGTTGAGAACCCTGTGGGTCCTGCACACCAACAGGCCTGGGTTGCAGATTTGAACGCTCAGCATCAGAGCTGACAGCACCCTGCTGTGCATGCTGAGCCTCATGCACGGTACTATCAGACTGAGCCTCAGTCATGATGCTGTCAGGAGCCTGCTGTGCATGCTGAGCTTCAAACAGAGTAGCAGCCTCATGCTGCTGCGCATGCTGAGCTTCCTGAGGATTGGTGTGGCTACCATGCTGTGCATGCTGAGTTTCAAAAGGATTGCCAGTGTCGTTCAGCTGAGCATGCCCAATTTCCAGCATGACTGTGTCAGCATCTGGCTGAAGGTCATCAGCTTGCCACACATTGTCAAGACCATCATTACACTCTGCCTGGGCGGCAGCATTGGAAGCATGCTGTGCCTGCTGTGCTTCAGGTGGCTGCTGTGCTTCAGGTGGCTGCTGTGCTTCAGGTGGATGCTGTGCCTGCTGTGCTTCAGGTGGCTGCTGTGCTTCAGGTAGCTGCCGGCTGGCAGCTGGTTGTGCGTCTCGTGACTGCACTACATGCTTGGCGTTCAACTGCTGGTTTGGTTGGCCAATTGTGGCGACGGCAGCATCTGGCAGTTGCTGATTGTCTTGAGCAACCACCACACGGCTGTCTGCTGGTTGGTGAACAACATCCTGCTTCTGCTCTTCATGGCCTTGCCTGGTTTGCTGTGCATCAGGAAGACTCACTAGCTGATCTGGAGCAACTGTGACAGCAGACTGCTGCTGTGCATGCTGTGCCTCAAGCGCCTCAGCTGCTTGCTCCTGCTGTGCATGCTGAGGATGATCTGGACCAGCTGAGGGATGAATCTCAGCCTGCTGAACAAGCATATGCAAAGCAGGCGGGGCCTGCAAACTTGCCTCCTGCCTTGTAACAGCAGCAGCAGCAGCAGCAGCAGCAGCAGCAGCAGCAACACCCTGATCTTGAACAGGCACCATCTGCTCAGTGTCAGTGGCAATGCTAGTATCAAGACTGTGACAGCTGGGTAGCTGAGACAGAGCACTTAGAAGGTGATCCTGGCTGCTCACATCAGCAGCTTGGCGCAAGCCGCCCTGCTCAGTCTGAGTGCCCAGATTTGCCTTGTTTTGAGCGCTGAGCTGCGACTCAGCCTCAGAGTATGATGCAGGGGGAGCCCCGGGAGCATGCAGGCCTTGTACCTGAGAAACAGAACCTTCCTTGTGGTATGACTCATGGGGAAGTCTGAGCGCCACAATCTGCCTTACAGAGTGCATCAAGAAGCAAACGGACGTCACACACAATCAGACAACAGTCAGACACTGCAACAGGCAGCAACTGCTGTCTCACCTCCTCACTCTCATGAGCAGACTCAGGCTGAGCATTGAGGTAGTGGTACCAGGCCTGCTGATCTTGCATTTGCTCGCCATGATGCTGCTGTGCTGCTGCGCTCAACACCTGTTGTACGCCAAGCAGTGCTTGCGAGGGTACAGGCTGATCCTGATGCTGAGGGCTGGACAGCTCCTGCACTGTCTCCTGGGGCTGCCCACCGGACTGCAAGGCAGAGTTAGGGGCAGCAAAGGCAGGCTGCCCACTGGACTGCAAGGCAGAGTGTGGGGAAGCAAAGGCAGGCTGCCCACTGGACTGCAAGGCAGAGTTAGTGGCAGCAACGGCGGGCTGATGCAGATGCTCAAAACTGGTCATTGGCTGCCCAGTCTGCTGAGTCTGCCCACTACTCTGGGAGGCAAGATTGGAATGAGGCACAGCAGGCTGCCCACTAAGCTGAGAGGCAGAGCTGGGGGGAAGGGAGGCTGACTGAGGGGAGACAAGCTGTACAGGAGGCCACACAGCAATTCTGCTGTGAGTGGGCGTCCTGCGAGCTTGATGCTGTGCAATGATGTTGGAGCAAGCCTCACCCAGCACCCCCTTCAGGCCTGTCTGTCTAGCGTGCGTGTGTCTGCCTGCTGGTGCAGTGGCAGGTGATGAGGAGCCTGCAGGGCTGCTGTGCACTGCAGCTGGGGACTGTGGGGGGCTTGAGGGAGGTGTAGGTAGGGGTGGGGGACCTGATAGCACTTGCTCTGGTGAAACAGTCTGTGACAAAGGCGAGGACAGTGCACAATTGCTGGGCTGCTCAAGGGGCAGTATTAATGCTGCTGCTGGATGCGGGGGCTGTGTCAGGAGGCCCTGGCTCAGCTGCGGCTCTGACTGTATGTCCTGACTCAATTGGGGCTGTGCGTGGATGCCCTGGTCCAGCTGGGGCTGGTGCACGGGGCTGCTGCCCACTGGATGGTCATGCAGCCAGCCAGCTGTGCAGTCCTCTTCCTCAGGATAAACGCCACTTTCACCAGTAGCATGAGGTGGCAGGTCTGCAGGCTTGTGTGACACCATTTGCTGTGTGCCGGCAAGCTGTGAGGAGGCATTCTGCAACAAAGCAAGGAACTGGTCTGCAATGTCATGGCTCTTGCTCGCCTCTGGTCTGCTGCTGAACATCTGCTGGTCTGCTGGCTGCTGCTCAGCCTGTGTCTCAGTGGGGCCTTGGCATTGTGAAACTTGGGGACCTGATGACATTTGGTCAAGGGACAGAATGGGAGGCTGCAGCTGTGGTGAGGCAGCTTGGTGTTGTGGCCAAGCAGCTTGAGGAGGTGGTGAAGCAGTTTGAGGAGGTGGTGCAGCTGTTTGAGGAGGTGGTGCAGCAGTTTGAGGAGGTGGTGATGCAGCGTGAGGAGGTGGTGAACCACTTTGAGGAGGTGAAGAAGCAGCTTGAGGAGGTGGTGAAGCAGCTTGAGGAGATGGTGAAGCAGCTTGATGAGGTGGTGAAGCAGTTTGAGGAGGTGGTGAAGCAGTGTGAGGGGGTGGTGAAGCACCTGTGAAAGAGGCACTCTGCTGCAGTGGTGACGCAGGTGGGGATGGTGGCAAAATTGCTGGGGAAGCAGGTGCCACGTCAGCTACGGGCAGGGCTGCCGCTGCAGGTGCGCCTTCTGCAGCAGACGCTGGATGCGTCATGCTGGCAAATTTAGTGGTGGCTGCTGCTGCAGCTACAGGGTGAGTCATGACTGCTGCTTGGGTGGCAGCTTTGGTAGCGGCTGCTGCTGCAGCTGAAGGGAAGGTCATGACCCCTGACTGGGCAGCAGCTTCTGCAGAGGGTGCCGTAGGATGCACAGCAGGCTGAGGATATACGGCATCAGCAGCAGGCAAGGCAGTGGAGCTGTCCTTCTTGATAAGCAGGTAGAAGAGCATTTTGTCCCTGTCACTGGGATCGGTTCGCCTGCAAACCAACAAGAGTCAGAGATGCAGGCAAGGGGGCAGTACCGGAAAACGTGCTTCCCCAGCAAAACATCACAGTTGAAGGCAAGGAAAGGGGAACAGAACGATGCAAGGGCAAAGCAAAAGGCAAGAAAGTTGATGGAGGGAGAGCGTGAGGTCGACAGGGCAAAGCAAATGGCAAGAAAGGCAATGAAGGGAGAGCGTGAGAGGAAAAGGACTCAGCGAAGGGCAACAAAGGTTTTGAATGAAGAGCATGAGAATGGAGGCACACAGCAAAGGGCAAGACAGGCAATGAAAGGGGAGAATGTGGTCAGAAAGGCAAAGCGAAGGGCAAAGCGAAGGGCAAAGCGAAGGGCAAAGCGAAGGGCAAAGCGAAGGGCAAAGCGAAGGGCAAAGCAAAGAGCAAGAAAGGCAATGAAGGCAGTGGTACCTGAAGACAGCCCACGGGCCAACAGTGCGGTTGGCAATGGCCTTCAGCATGTAGTCCATCATGCCAGTATCACCCATGTGCTTGTGCACCTGCTCCCTGGCCAAGCTGCGTGACACCCACCACCCCTCGTAAGGCTGCAGAAACATTCTCATCTTCATTTGCAACAGACACAACAAAATCTCATCAAAACAAATGTCATTGTTTTCATTGTGCGTATCTATTTGCTCATGCACTTGCTCCAAGCTGTGCGACCCCCCCACCCCCCCCACCCCCACCCCTCACAAGGCTGCAGTAACAATGACACCTTCAGTTGGATAAAAAACGACAGGTGTTTCGTCAAAAGGACATCGGTTTGGTAGTGCATATGCATTTGCTCCATGGCCAAGCTTCGTAACAGCAGCACCCCACATGCGGCTGCTGTGACAGTTACAACTTCAGTTGGAACAAAAACGATAGGTGTTTCATCAACAAATATTATCCTTTTAGCAGTACATAACCATGTGCTTATGCATCTGCATGATGCTGCCTGCCACACTCTGCCCGTTTTATGGCTGCAGCCTGAAGGTGGTCTTTGGAAACAGCATAAGAAACATCCTTGCAAGCAGCAACTGAAGATTTCTTGGTCATTAAATACAGGACAGCCTCGGTTACAGATTACAGAACAAATTTGGTAACAGAATGCAGGACGTCCTTGGTAACAGCATTCAAGGCACCGCTGTTGTGACAGTGCAGATGCTGAGGGCTTAGTAACGTTTTCACGTGTGAGCAATGCACTACAGTCAAAGTCCACATGTGTGAAAGCCATGCCCATGCATGTCAGAATCATGACATGCAGCAACGCTGTTGCCACATGTCTGACCTAATGCACAGTAAGGGTAGCTGTAATTATATTCATTCGTTCATTCATCAAATACATGTCTTCCCCTGGGGTCAGATACACAACTGCATGTACCCATACAGTTATGAGTAGCGCCCTGTATGGGGTCCTGCTGTGGCAGTCAAGTAGGTGTAAATTCCTTTGTTAGTCCAATCAACACATGTCTTCCCCTAGGGTCAGGTGCACACAGTTCTGAGTAGCTCCCTGCTTGAAGTCCTGGCTTGGCAGTCGAGCAGATGTGAATGTACCATCATGCGCTGTTAATGTGCACCGTAATATGCACCGTAATGTGCACCGTAATGGGAGCGTACCGTCAAGACCCCCATGACCTTAGTAAGGCAGTTATTGCAGCGCTCGAGAGACCAGCGCTTAGGCGCATGTTGCAGATTGATTGCTTCCAGGCCAGAAATGTCATAGGCTAGCCTGTTGGCTGGCATAGGCAGCATGTTCTGTCCCAAAACCCGCAATCTGCTGCTCTTCTTTGCGCTTGCTGTCCTATCTGCGCAGCCAGAACAAGTACTGCCTTCAGCAGTTAATAGTAACAATACCAATATCAATATCAATACTAACAATGATGATGATGATGATGCTGATGGTGATCATACTAATAACAATGATGATGATGATGACAATGATGATGGTGATGATGATGGTGATGGTGATGGTGATGGTGATGGTGATGGTGATGGTGATGGTGATGGTGATGGTGATGGTGATGGCGATAATATCAGTAATAACAATGAGCATAATGATGCTTTCGCTTTCCATCTCATGATGAGCTAGGTACATGCAGGGCACGTTTTGTCTCTCCAGAGCGGTTGTTTCAGCAGTAGTTTGGTCTTAAAAACGCCACCTAGATATGCCACTGACATACACACCGACATGGCGGCATTGTTACACAGCCAAAATGCACAACAGTGTTGGAGCTGGCCATCACACTGCTTGGACTCAGCGATACAGCTTCTGAGATCGTGAGCAGGTGCTGCAGTGTAAGTGAGATTGGATTCAGGACTCACCACTAGCTTTCAATAGCTGAAGCCAAGGCGGCAACATATATACATGTATATACATGTGTGTGTCATGCACAGCGCCTACCACCACTACACATATGTGTCACTGCCAGGTATATGTCACACTGACGTATGTATGTCAATATGCAAACTGTTGTGCACAATGAACAGGAATGTGGACACAAATAGTGAGCTTGGGTGCAACTGATGAAGAGCCGCGCGTAATTGTGAATGAGCAAGAAGAAGAAGAACTATTACCGCCTGCCTCCAACACAGCCAGTGCCAAGGCAGCCCTGCCAGTCAGCTGTGGCTTGGCCACAAGGCTCTGCTCCTGCTGCCCCCCCTTAGACTTGCCTTCTTTGCCTCTTTTGCTTACCCTTTTCCCATGGGCCGCTGCCTTCTCAATAGGCAAGTCTGCTGCTGCCAAGGGCTCTGCTTGCCTTTCGTTTGCATGCTGCTCTGTGACTGTGTGGGTTGCACCTGCCAGCTGCCTACCATACATATGTGCCTTGCAGATACTTGCTGTGACGGCAGATTGGCTGTGCTCAGTGGGAGCTGCTGCCAATGATGAAGGGCCAGCTCCCAATGATGAAGGGCGAGCTGCCAATGATGAAGAGCCAGCTCCCGATGATGAAGGGCCAGCTCTCAACATTGAAGCCCCAACTCCTGTCCCAAAAGGCACGTTCCCCAGAGCAGAAGGCACAACTGGCGCTGCAGAGGCCAGATGTCCTTCGGCTGTCGGCCCATACAGCAAGGTAGAAGGCACATCAGTTGCGCCCAACTGCCCCTCTCTGACGTCTTCCTTCCTCAAGTCATGCTTGAGCTCAGGCTTGAGATCATTTGCCTGCATCTCTGCCTGCTTCAGCAAAGGGGCGAGCTGAGCCAACTCCGTTTCCATGGCGACAAGGCTCTGTGGGGCAGCAGCCTGGTACCCAGGCATCACAGCTTCTGCAAGATCACCCTGAACAGCACCTGAGAGAGCGACTTTGCTCTCCACAGCACTTTTGCGGCCCTCAGCAGACTCCAACACGTTGTGCTGAGCTGCCTGTGAGTCTGAGCGCACACAGTTTACGATCTGCTTGCTGCCGTCGACTGTCTCAGCATCCATTGGCTGATCTCCTCCTGCCATCGTGGCTGCTGTCGGGGCGCCTGCAGTAGCAGCTACTGTGGCAGCTGCTGTGTCAGCTTCTGTGCTGGTGCTAGCTGACAGCTGAGCTTCTTGGGCAAAGAGGTTGGCGGCTGCTTGTGGCTTTGACAGCAGCCCCAGCATGGCCTTCAGAAGGGCCCCCAGGGTGTTGCAGTCGGCTTCGACAGCCTGCAGGACTCCAAGCTGTCAGAAAAAAGGAGCTCACGTTCTTTTGGCTCTTCTAAAGAGCAGCCCAAAGATGAAGTAGAGTGGGCGGCCCTACAGGCAGGGTAAGGAGAGGAGCTAGGGATAATTTCATCCTTGACCTTGCCTGCGCAAGTGGTTCAGTGGCTGAACTATCAGCGAGGCGTTATGCTCCTCAATGCCATTGGCTAATCAGCTTAATCCTTGGCTCAGCTTTGCTGTACTGCGGCCATGCAGAGCTGCCTACGCGCTGCAACTAATAATAAGAATAATAACAATCATAATAAAATAACAAAAATAATAATAGTTTTACGCTTTCCAGCTCATGATGAGCTAGGTACGTGCAGGACAAGTCTTGTCTCTCCACGCTGTGACTGTGCCTTCAGATCCAGCAACAAGCTGCACTCTTGACGCTGCATGTAAGCTTTCTGCTACCGCACTGACACAAAATCGTCGCACACCCTAGAACTTGCTATCTTGCACTACGCCATAACATACCGTATCACAGAGTAAACACTGTGAAGTCAATGCATGTAACAAGGAAAGTGCGAAGTATCACGAGCAAATGTTGGCCTGGCTTGGTAACAATTACGTCCCGCAGGGCACTGTTGAATCAATTTTGCGAATTGGATTTGAGCCAGCACGGCATGTATCATGGCTTCTAAACATGCGTCCAACCATACACAAGACAAGAGGGCACAGGATTGGCATATACACCTGACTCAGCATCACGTCTGCCGTGGCGTGGCACTGAAAGCAGGGCTGACTGGACATGAATCATGAGCCTGGTTGACAACATGATGAGGACTTCCCTTTGTGCACATTGTGTAGACATGAAGCTGGGAGTGCCTTTACCTTGTAGCGGGCAAGTATAGCAGGCATGGATGATTTGACCCCGCTGAAGTCAGCCAGCAGCAGCAGCAGCTTGGCCCTGTGTACAGCCTCCATGGCCTTCTTCCACCTGCCAGCACAACATGGCTCACATGTTTAAAATAGCATTATCATCATAATAGTAATGATACTGACAATAATAATAATAGGAATGATAGTGACAATAGAAATAAAAATAATAATAATAATGATAATGATAATGATAATGATAATGATAATGATAATAATAATAATACTAGTGCTATCAATGATGATGATGACGACAATGACAATGATAATTGTAATGGTAATGATAACACTTTCCGGCTCATGATGAGCTAGTACAAGCAGGGCAAGTCTTGTCTCTCCAGAACATCCTATAAACCAGCAGCAGCTGCAGTATGCTGTCTATATCACAAGGTGTGTTCAACGTTATCAATGTTGTGATGTGTGATGGTTCACACTGCATGATGTATGACGGTGTCTGTGCAGTATGGTTGCCTCTATTTTGCAAATTGCAAACCCTTGAAAGCATATGCACCACTGACGTGGCATTTGTTTGCACCGGGCTGTCATACCAGGTTCTTGCATTATGATCACTGCAGTCTGCATTCCCAGCAGCCACATGGCCAATAAAGACAGTTGACAGCTACAGTCATGGCAGAGATTATAGGTGTGCTGTATGAAACTTGGTTTTTGTCCTCAGGACATGCACCTCAAAAGTTGCAGGGTTGCTAGAACAGCCCTACAGAGCACAAGATGCCTACCTGCAGCTGCAAAGTACCTGAAAAGATGTTCACTTGAGATTTGCAGCCTGATAAGTTTCAAACAATGCCTCATGCTCTGGGTCAATGATTGCTTACTTGCTGTGAGTGATGTTGAAGGCACCTCGGCCGTACTGATAGCCCCATTGACCATACCAGGTCGTCTTGTGGGCGGCAGCATGCAACACCCTCAGCTCCATGCCTCCCTGCAGCAGTTGCCACACCACATCAGCGTGGTAACACCAGGGCCAAACTTGCTTCATACTCCTCACTTTGATCCTGTACCGCATGTTGTAACTGTCCTGGTATGATCAATACAGTATACACTCTGTTGGACGTGATGAAAAGAGGATATACTGTGCCGGTGTAGCATGTGGCAAGCACATTGTGCCAGCAATATCTGGGCTAGTGTAAATATGCCTTGTACACTGAAGCAACATGCGCCCAGATTGGATTTGACCTACACTCCTATGTAGCTGTCACCTACTGCTGGTGACGCCGTCATTTACTAGACAGCAAGGCAGTATGGTTCATGTCAAGACGTGCAACAGTCAGGGAAGACAGGAAGTGGACACATCTACAGAATGCTGAGTTTGATGCCTATACAACGGCAACATGCTGATATGACCTGCATGCATGTAAGCAGTTAGAAGCAGGCAATGATCAGCAGGCCTCAGCAGCAGCCAGAAAGGCAGCGTCTGTTGCAACTCTAGCATTTGCCCATGCTGCTGATGGTGATGCTGACAGCAGCTTCACATGCACACCTTGTTGGACACGTCCTCTACGCTAATCTGACGTGCTCGAAGCAGATGACAGAGGCTGTCCCATATCTGCATCAGCTGCTTGCCTGCATGCCAAGTGCTGAGCAGTGAACACAAACTTTGAGCTTTCAGTACAACTGACAGCAATGACACACTGAATAACTGTGTGAATGTGCCTGCCTGGAAGGGGTGAACGCTGCTGATGTGCCAAGAGGCAGGCAAAACATGCAAGATGACATTTTTGGAGCCGGAGTCTCAGCTGGAAAGCATACTGCAGACTTGGAGTAAAGCTCGCAGCAGTGAATGCACTGTGGTGCCCGAGAGATGCTGGGCAAGCAACATGCATCATCATCATCAATGTGCCAATAGCACATTTGACATGCCACACACCTGTCAGTTGGTTTGAGCCCCCCTCGCGTCCGTTTACCCTGGCCAGATGCCCAAAGCCATTTGCATGAATGATGCCATGCAGTAAGTGCGCATGGCTATCAAATGCCGAAGGAGGAGCTGAGTACGCTGCAACAGCAGAACTGTTGCATGAGCAGTCACAAAGCTTATGCAGCTTGCTTGAGCTTGTTGGCATGGTTCGGGGTGCAATTCCAGAGACACAACCTCATGCACTGCTGTGCAAGACCTCTGCCAATTGCAGAGCTGTAACAACATTCAGCAGCAAATACCCTCTGGCATGGGGAATGCTGCAGACTCTTCTGGGGTGTGAGCAGTGACAAAGACTCCCTCATATACAGGTACCACGAAATGGTACTTGTGCCGTGACACAGGATGATTTTGCCAGCCTGCACAGGGTAGGCAGACTGCGAGTGGTCTGAAGTGTCCCTTCGGAGCCTAAATTTGGACCAAGCAAGCAAGCGCACCAATAATTCTACATTGGTCGCAGATCGGAACGGTCTCCTCTCCAAGCCGTTCCTTGTAGACATGTAATTGCAGCGTGGTCTGAGCCCCCTGCAGCGTGATAACCCAACACGAGACACTGGGGAGACTTGGCACAGGTACAGGTTGACCGTACTCTTTGACGAAGATGCCGATGTTTGTATCGAACGAGCTCAGGTACAACGGCGTTCCGTGCGGAAGCCAAGGGATGGCCGTTCCTAATTCGGCCATTATCACAAGTTGTCATGCATAAGTAGCACCGCCTGCCAGAGCCTGCAACGCAGATTTTAGTAGGCAAATAGGCCAAGCAAACATGTTTGCAACTTCGATAGGCATGTCATTCCCAGGTCCCATGCATTGGCAGAGCACTTCTGATTAGGAGGGTGTTGTACATTTACAGTCAAACTTCAGAGTCTTACGCGTATAGTAAGCAAGCAAGCTGATCAAATGTTGAGGTGCTTTTAAATGAAAGACAACTGTTGTATAGTTGAAGCCTGTAGGCAACACATACAGCCACCGCTGCGCTAGGGGGCTGTAAGGGCCACATATGGATAAACTCTAGCAGTTACTGTCAACCAAGCTTGCACACCTGAAGCTTGCTTATCACTATGCAGCCAAAACATGAAAGGTCTGGTTGAGACAGTCCAAAAAGGCTTGTATTGCCACAAAATCTATTTCAGGTAACCCTCTGATTTACCAACGCAAACAGAAAGTGGCAATGTTGACACCAAAACTGGTCTCTTTATGCCCATTTTGCTATCAAGGACATGATAGCACCTCCAACAAACATGGAAATGAATCCAAGGCCTTGCAGCCACGTTTGTGCAGGCAGCTCTTCCCGGCTAAATGTGGGAACTATCAGATCTACAAGACCATTATAAATCAAGATTCCAGCTGAGAGTGAATCAAAGCCACCTTCAAAGCCAAGAGCAGCTTTGCTCTCAGCTGAATAGGAGTTGCCTACCCCCATGCCTATGCCTATGCCAAGCGGGGTAATGACAAGAAACAACATACCCAGTAAGCAGTACTTTAAGACACTATATTCTGCTTTGACAAAAGTTACACCTAATGCAAGACCCTCACACATCTGATGAAACATCAGTGCAATCATGAGTGATCTGACCGTATCTGCACTACTGCTGATACCAATTGTGATCCCAATGAAAATGGAATGGAATATGACACCGGCTTCAAACGTGGTAGATATTACGGTGTACTCCAGGCGTCGCTTCTCCCTTTGCTTTTCGCTGATCTCCTCAGGATCAAGGCCAAGTTCCACAGATGTGGCTATGACACCTGAGTTTGACTCTGACGTCCCAAGTTTTGCTGTGAAGTATTGATTCAAGTTCCATTCCAAAGTGAAAGCAAGCATGGATGAAAAGCTTGCAAACACAAGTGCCCAAGGGTATGTAACAGATAGGCCCAAGCATGGATCGCTCAGCAGTGGTATGGCATCGCCTAGCACATGTACATAGCCTGTCACCAGGACAACACCAGCTGCGAATGCCCTGACTAAAAAGTACGCTTTGTTGAGCTTTGCTGTGTATGTGAAAAGAGGCAGGAACACTGCATGCAACACAAAAGCTTGTTAGGCACTTGTGTGCGAAGACGCACAGACATAGCGGGCGAAACAGACGTTGTTGAGGAATTGCACGAGCTAAAACGCTGCTCAACCGCACATGTCTAAGGAGATGTACCTCCAATGCTACTGACAGCCAAGATGCCAAATAAAGCACCCAGACGAAGACCGACAAGAGGCTCGTAGAAGCTATTATTGGAGCTGCAATCCAGTGCTGGTGTGGCAGCAGCCACCGAATCCGCCATGCGCCTGCAGCAGACAACCGATCGTTATAAAGGATCGGCGGCGAAGGGACATGCCACATAAGATAACTATCGCAAAAAGCTTCAGCGACCAAGTAAAAGAGCAGTCGATGCTAAGAAAAGCCGGTCTTGCCAAAAACAAAAGAGCGGAATTTCACCTGGCGCAACAGCGGACCAGCCAATTTTACAACCAACCCACAGCAAATTGTCAATCACGCTGCAAGTTGCCTTCCCAATCGATGCTCACAATTAACCTCCTCAGGAACCCTAGCTAGCTGCTTCACCGGTACCTTTGCGTCATCGTGGAGCCCTTTGTGTTTTGGTCTTGCTGCTTGCAGGATCCTGGCCGGCAACCTGGCCAGTGTCAGCGTAATGGCGTGTGTGCCGCTCAAGTGATGCTGCTTTGGAGCTGGGATCAGCTACAAAGGCATGGCTTGCAGCGAGCTCAGCCGGTCCCTGCTATTGCTCAGTTATTTTGGTGCGCTTCTTGCGCATTAAGATTGAGCTGTAAATCCTGTTGTATGGTCGTGACCTGATGTCATGTCTCTTCAGCTCTGCCTGCAGTAGGAAAAAACAGTAGCACGTGCACCAGTGTCAAGTCTGCAACTTGTTTCGTGCATGCTGTCGCATGACATGCAGAACTCGAAACGAGCTTGCCCATCTCGATAATTCACAGTCGGCCTTCCCACGCAGCCTTGTCTCTGCAAGTCCTGAATAAGCAATCACTGAAACTCCCACACCAATCTATGCTTGAAACGCAAGACTAGCAAGTTATTGCTGCATAGTACGCCTAAGCAATGTCTGCATGGCCTCAGATTGCAAAGTTCACTCACCAGGCATTTCTTGTCAAATCTAAATGTGCAGCCTGTACTCAAAGAGCTGAAGTTGCCTTGCTGCGACAACAACACTTGCACAGTACAACAGCTAAATAGGGATGACTCGTGTCAAGCAAGGCGCATGCTAAGTCAACCACAGAGCTGTATTGCAAAGCAATGTGCATGCAGCAGTAGATGTTTGAAGCACTCAACATGAAACCTACCATGCATAGTCAGCCTCAAGCTGATCAGAATTTAGCTTAGTCGTGATTGGCCTAGTGTACAAGGCATACCCCGATGGTTGCCGGCATAAATATACATTCCTGTCAAGGCTAAGGCCCTACCCTGTGAGGGGGCATCAAATTGCATAAACGTATGAATGCTAACAAGTCAAATGTGCAGCTGTTTCCAGCAGACTGAAGCACATCCCAGGGCAACTAAAGACTGAAAATGGTTGCCAAAAAGATAGTGCAAGTGCATTGTTCAAGGTTGAGATGCAGACTGTCAGAAGCGCCAACATCACATTGCCAATTGACAATTTGTGGAATCATTTGTTGCCACTGCATGTGGCCATTACCATTACACAACAGTGCAACCATTGTTCCTAACAAACACATAAGTAGCAAGGAGCACTGCTGCATCAAAGGAAGCCATTGGGTATCACTTCTGCTCAACACATGGTGCGGCCTCGCTATGTCGCTGAACTGGTTGTCATGGGACTACTTGATTTTGCAGACATAAGTGCTGCTGTGGTGCTGTAGTACCCCAATGTGGCCAGAATGCAGCTTTCCTCTGTTGACTGCTTGACTATGCGCTGGCTATGCCAACCCTCAGTGCATTGTGTGTTGTCACAACAAGAGCCGATCCTCAGAGGTGACTGGTAGGACTTGTATATGGTCACCGCTTGAGTCCAAAATGATGATAAAGACAGGCTGGCCTGGAGCATCAGCAAAACCTGGAATTGGCATGGACATGGTACCAGCAGTGGAAGCGCTGCCATGTGAGAAGCTCAGCATATTGTTTGGCAGATCAAGCTTCCCCAGTCACCAGCCTGCCATCCTTCACCATCACAATGCTGCGCTTTGCCGTTTACAAAGCTGCTGTGATTGCTCCATCCGTACGTATTGATTTGTGACCAGGGCAGAATATGTGCCATGTCCACGCTTTTGCCAATCCATTCCTCTATTCCTCATCCCTTCCTCAAGCACATGTACTTTGCACTTGAGATAGCAGACTGGTGCTTCTAGCTGGGAGAAAGCCACACTCTTGAATGTAAAGTTACTGTCAGGAAGAACTGTTGCTCTGTGTTGGTCTTGGGACATTAGCACGCCCTTTGCTGCTGAGACTAAGGTTGGAAAGTCAGCTACTGCAGCTTTCATGGCAGCTGTGAGTCCCTTGTGTTGCTCTAGCTGCAGATATCTCACCAAGCTGTCAAAAGGCTCTTGTTTGTCTGACTCAATTCTGGGAGACCACTTGCTGTCTATGCTGTCAGCAATTGCCCGCATCCTGAGACATAGCAGAATCTGCTGGAAGGAGTATGGGTCAAAGTCGAGAAAATTACGGCCTTGGTCATCTCTGCTAAGAGATTGTTCCCATCTTTCACTGAACCTGGCTGCTAATGCAGAGCCTTCAGCCTACATAGCACATAGACCAGAAGGACAGTGCGCTTTCAGTACATAGGCAGCACGCATGATATGCTCTACCTTGAAACCTGTGCTCAAGGGAGTGTGTTCTGGATGGACCTTGTGCGTTTCACAGCGCAGCTATGCAAGTAACATTGCAGCGTGTGCAAACAACAGCAAAAAAGAGGTGGCCTGCATATGCTGCAACAAGGCACACAGACCTGGGCACTGACCTGAGTCAAAGTGGATCGATTGGTGCCGAATGCCGTCCCACCGACATCGAGAGTCAGGATGTCGTTGTCCGCAACAGATATGTGCTGCATCTGCTCCTTTTCTAGATCGAGCGCTTGTCTATCGCGAGCCAAGCTCGCTTGAACCTTCAGGAAGTCAGTGAAGTCAGCAGCGCGGCAGAGCAAGAATTAAGCCTTCAAACTCCACTCACAGAAGCTTGAACATCATGACAATTTCGTTGCGCATGACTGCAAGGACTGTCTTGCTTCGATGTCCACCTGATCCAGCTCTTTCTCCCTGCTCTCGACGAGATCGTGCACCTGCCTCAGCAACGACGACGGACCCTCACGCATTCTGGGATGATTCAACTTCAAGTTTAATCATGTAGGAGGTGTGTGCATGCATCGCAAGACTGTACTACACGGAGCTGTTCGAGCCATTTGGAGCCTTGTGCGTTACGCGGGCGCGTTACAGGTTGGCTCAGCCTGTTTATTAGTCGCCCACGGATGAAACTCAGTATCCTCGTGTGGCGCTGGTTTTTCACCCTTAACTGCTTGCTGCAAACCGCCCCTAGTGATGTGTTCCGCAGTGTTCCGCACTAGGCCGCAGCAGTCGTTACGCGGCACAGCTCAACTATAACTGACTAACTTGCTCGCAACTTGCTCGCTCACTAGCCGATTCGTGTATGACATGGCTGCACGGTGAGCATATGCAGACACAGCCAACGCTGCGTCACGTTTGTGCCGAAGCTGTAGGCTCACACGCGCAAACTTGTTTGCTAGTAGTGTGTGGGCTGCCAGCTGCTGGCAAGACCAATATAGCAGAGCACCTCAGGGCCAGCCCCCCATGTAAGATGCTGTTTCACTGTTGCCTCAAGCTATCTCAGAACAGCAAAAGACAGCAGTGAGTGCTCAGGCAGCTGTGCCTCCCATGCAGCCCAAGTGGTGTGCTCATGTGTCTGTTTTGACGAGGTTGAGCGCACGAAAGGTGCAGTCAAGCAAGATAACTCAGCTCAGATACTGCGGTTGCATGCTCAGATATACACATGGTACCCTGCTTGTGCCAGCAGGTGGATACTATGGAAGCGAGCAAGCTTTGACTTTTGACGCAATGGCTTGGAAGGTGATCTGTCTTCTGTGTTTCTGAGCGTACAATACACCACACAGAAATCTTGCATGAAGCTGCTGAGTCCTGTTTTGTTTCATGTGTTGTCAAGCAACCGCCCTCCGGGCTATGCCATGGCTTGTCTAGCTGCTTTGGGCTGCTAGTTGTACCTGTATCACCCAACATGAGCCACGATGACATGAAGTGTTGAAGCTGCTATAAGCATGTGATCTGCAACATGCACTGCAACAACTGCGCCCAAAGCTGTGCTGTTTATTGGGCATGCAGAAAGCTAGAGAATCAGCAATGAGTGAAGTAGAGCAAGAGCTGCATTCTGCAACAGCTTCATCTCCAGATCGCTTGGTCATTGTGGATGACAATATGTACTACCGGTACAGACGCACAGCATTGTCACCTTATTACATGGCATTCGACGGCAATTGGGCGGTGTTGAGATGCCCTTTTGGAAGCTCCCAGACAAACTTGATGTCTGACCTTGCTGCACTGTTGACAAAACTGCGGCATGACTGAACTGCTGTGTTGACTATCCTTGTGGCACTGAGCTGCTGAGGGCGCCATTTCGAGTGATACAGCCCTTTCAAGTGAACAAGCCTACAGTGTAGGTGTACTAATGCAGGAGCATGCGTCATGACTGTCTGCAGCTGGCTCGCAAACACCAAGCAGCCTACATACAGCTGTACATCAGATGTCCAGTGGAAATAGCTCTTCAAAGGAATGCGTCACGCAGTCAAGATCAGAGAGTGCCTGAGGCTGTCATGCGACGCATGGCACGCGTTTTTGAGGTGCCAGATCCACGGAAGCATGCATGGGAGGCACACACCATAGTGATGGAGAGCAGCAGGCTGGAGATGAGTTTCTCCAGGTAGAGCCATTTGACGCTGTCTTCACTTGCGTACGAAAACAGCTGTATAGGATGAGCCTGGTCAAGCATGACACAATGGCCAAGCACAATTAGACCTGAAAAACCAGTCCACTGCTAATGTTTCAATCAGAAACAAGAAGCATCTGACAGATTGTGTCATGTAGCGACGAAATATGGCAGCAGATTCTAGGCACGTGGAAACATCCAGTACAGCAGGTCGCTGATGCTGCAACCTTGGAGCAGACTAGGCAGCATGGTCAAGCAGCCAACAACCTGAGTTTACAGCATCAGTTGGACCTGTTCTGCAGAAAGACAGTATCTGAAACGATGCAGCAGTTGAAAGCAGACAAGGTACACACTCTGATGTCTTTAGGCCCTGACTGCTGCAGTTGGACTATTATTGCATGCAGGGTGTGCTGACTGTCCGCATGTTTTGTGAGTGAGGGTACCCAGTTACCTGGATGTGCTCTTCTGTGTCTCAGCTGCATTGCTTAGGATCTGCACATGATGCAACAGAAGAGCTTTTGAAAAAGAATTGAATTGAAACGTGCTAGCGCTATAGCAAACAACCATGAGCAAACAACCATGAGAACGTGCGATGCACCTGAGGAGCAAAGCCGCATTGTGTCAGGATGCAAAATGTTGTGTTTAGGAGTTGCTGCTGCTGTAGGGGATTGACCAGCATCAGCTGGCAAGCAGAGCTCAATCACTGAATGCTGCAAGACAAGCAGCTCTGGCTGCACTCAAAGTATCTGTTCACTCCGACTCAAAGGCTGAGTGTGAACGCCAGCGAGTTGCTTTCATGAAGGTGTGCAACAACACAAAGCAATAAACAGATGCGCAGGCTAATTCAAGGGACCCTTTTCCTATTGTCTGAAGCAGCAAAGTTGTCCTTTCCAGGTAGGCGTAAGTGTTGACAAACTGATGAAAGCACTATGATCTGACTGCTGTATCACCTACAGCTATGCATGCATGGCTGGCAGCTGCAACAGTAACAAAGCAAGCAGGCAGTGACATCACAGCCAAATTGTTTTTGCTCAATGGTATGCTGCAGAGGGTCTGATGGTCTGGCTTCAGCTTGACTTCTGTGTGTGTGTGTGTGTGTGTGTGTGTGTGTGTGTGTGTGTGTGTGTGTGTGTGTGTGTGTGTGTGTGTGTGTGTGTGTGTGTGTGTGTGTGTGAGTGTGCGTGTGCGTGTGCGTGTGCGTGTGCGTGCGTGCGTGCGTGCGTGCGTGCGTGTGTGTGTGTGTGCGCATGTTTTTCCACCTGGACTGCTCAATTGATGCATAAGCTTTGTTGACAGATAGCTTTCCTGTGTATTTGATGGGTGTCAATGCCTGATGCAACTCCAATGAAAGCCCAGCTGTATTACCTTTTCAGCCTGCATTTCATGTAGCAGGTGCACCACATAGTGGGAGCATGGTCAAGCCTATGTTGCTTGGAGCAGATCTCTAGAGGCTTGCTGGTGGGCGCCCAACACATGCTGTGCTCATGATGAGCATGCACTACTGGCAGGGTGTCCCATAACTTTGACACATGTGCTAGGTCATAGCCCACTGTACACTAGCCATTTGTTACATATTGTGTGGGAACATCTATAGGTCATGTTTTGCACAGCTGCATTCATACAAGTAAAAACAATTTGCAGTTGACCTGAATGTATTGAGTGACTAACAAGACTGCCCTGCCCTAGCTATTTGCTGCCGCTGTGCCTGGCTGCTTGAAATGTGCAACAGCCCTACAAAATAGCGAGCTTGTAGGGTAATTTTCCAGCCCGTAGGACTGGTTTCTTGTCTTTCTGGAGAAGTTTCGAGTACCTTTACTAAGCTTAGTAAATACGCAAGCAGTCTGCATGTTTAAAGCATCTTGACAAGCAGGAGCAGGCTTCTTTGCTCAATGCAGCAATGCATGCAAGAGCAGGTTGCACCAGCTAGTGTAGACTGAAGTTCTGCAGTTGAAGGCACCCGCCAGTCACCATTTAAAACAAGGTTGAAATCATCATTTGAGTTGGTGGAGTCAGCATGGAACGCATGGACCATGAGTGGCTTGTGTGTCTCAACTGGTGTATAATTCAGCAATTGTACAAATGTGTGTGCAGATGACATCAGAGAAGCTGGGTGCAGTGCAGAAGGTGCACAGGCAGTGTAACACCCACATGCTGTGAGAGACAGCGGCACAACAGCTCAACTTCAGCTGTGTCAACCAAACAAGCTGCCAATATGTATCCTGCAACCAATTGATCACCTTGCTCTTCAGGAGCCATGCTCTTCTGTGAGGTGTTGCTGCTTGCTTCCACAGATGCGAAATTGTCTGTTATATGGAGGAGGCTAGATAAAAATGTAGTGACAAGATATTGGCTTGATGCTGTAAGACGCCAACCAGTCGCAATGCGTATTCACCCAGCAGGAAACCCTGATACGTTCTGATAAACCCTAGCTATAAGTCAGAGACATGTGCCCTACTACACTGTCAACTTAACATGTTGTTTGCTCTCCTGGCATGAAACCAGTGGCAACCTGGAGTGAGACACAGGCCTGAATCTATGATGCACAGCACAAGTACTTGTTGGTGTTCATGGCAGCTAAGTGCACAGATCATGATTCCTGGATTTGGCACTAAGGTCGACCCATTCAACTCAAGACTGCGGATGTAAGCTATGGCATGATACATGCAGCAACGTTGCTGACGATCATAGCCATGCAGCTCTCATTGCCAGTCAGCCAACAGTCCTTGATCAATCACTTTTGCGTAGGCCGTGTCAGACGTGCCATGCAGACTTATCCTTGTTTGTGAAGCCATACAGCATTTATTATAAAATATGCAAGCAATTTTGCAGTTGTTGCACCTGTCCGGGCAGTCTGGGTCCAGCACTTGCAAGTTTCTGGCAGCTTTGCTAAGTGCAGAGCTGGTGGCAATTGCCGGGATCAGTCTGCAGAGCTTTTGAGTAAGCAATCAGAGTCCCACTGGCAAATGCGCTATTGCCATCAACATGCGTCTCATGCTCCAATGGAGTCACCTCGGTGATAACATAATGATTGTCAGTGTGCTTTGCCTTGAAGGCCTCTCAGAACAAGTTTGAACCCTGTGTGGCCTACTCTCGTGTCAACGCTTCAGAGCAACTTATAGCATCTGTAAGAATGCCTGCATATGCTTCATGTGGACTGCCCATGCTTGACTTGAAGTGCTTGCAGGGTACAAGTGATGACATGAAGTCATGCAAAGCCATGGATACCTCAACTGCTTGATGACTCAAAGAACCTTGACATTGTGGGAGTTTCTCGAAGCCATTGGCTGCAACCAATGCGGCTGCCTCTCTGCTTTCTGCCCATGCAGTTGGCTAAAGTCTTATTTCCGACACTGTCTGATATATAGCCACTGCGCAGCAGTAAGCCTATTGCTAGCATTTCCACTTAACTCTGCAGTTTTCTACAACCTTAGCTGGGGTTGTTCTGCTTGTGCTCTCGAGATCCAGTTTGATGTCCTGTTGACTATGCAGCAGCTGCGTGCTGGGCCAGCTTGTAGTCATTGCGCCCTGTTGTTACAACCCAAGTTGGCCGGCCCACTGAATAAGCTGAGCTTTGCACGCAAGCTCACGCAACTTGTCAAAGCAACAGCTTTGTGCCGAGAGTTCAAAAGCAGTTAGCTGAAAAGCTTGGCAACCTATACACATATGTGATCATGAAGAAGCGCACATCCAATCACTGAGGATATCACTAGCTACCTTGTGTACCGCAACACTGGTCAATCGACGTAGGATGCGACGAGGATGCGACGATCTGGAGTGACACAATTAGACAGCGCTGGGGCGCTTACAGGAATACCACTCAAATTCAGGGCTTTTGCCCTTACAGGATCCTGCTTTGGATGGAGGTCTGCGCTTGAGTCAAAGCATATGTGGCACAAACAGCGCATGACGTTCAGACAGTCGGAAAGCTTGGACGCGAACCCGCAGTAGATGCTGTAGTTGACATGGCCTTCCAGACGCCAGCTGTGGGACAGCTTCAGGACCTCAGCAGTCATGTCCCGTGTAAACAAGCCTTTAACTCTATTTCTTGCAGGTAGTTTTGCTGCCATTTCTTGTATTGCTTTCTTTTTGAAGGCTCGCTGCTGTTGATGCTGGTGCTGCATGGCAGGATCTGTGCAGCTGAGCCGCTGTCACAAGCCCGCTCTGTAGATGTTTGCTTTACCTTTAGTAGTGGCTGCAGAGCACCTCACAGCAGGCGACGTCATCGACCTGTCACGGCACGCAGCAATGAAATAGCGACAGTCGCTTCGGCCACACTGACCAGTTCGCAGTCCCCTGCCACCCAGCAACCTGATGGCACTGTGTTGTCAAGTCCAACCTCCAGCAGAAACCAGGCACTGGAGCCCAGACAGCTGCGTGGCAGAGAAGTGGAGGAACGCGCGCTGGACTGCTGCATACAGATGCATCAAGATCATCCGAACGGCTTGCAGATGCCCAGCCGTTTCGGAACGGGAGGTCTCGACGAAGCGTATGACAGATGTGGGATCGTCACAGCAAGCTATGCCAAGACATTTTACCTGGGTACGCAGCTGATGACGCCAGAGAAAGCTAAAGCTGTATGGGCGGTCTATGTGTGGTGCCGACGAACGGATGAGCTGGTCGATGGACCAAATGCCTCTCGCATAACACCTGAGGTGAGCTGAGCTCCTGTTGGTGGTTGCTGCAGCAGTTGAACATCCTGTAGCGCATAGCAGTTGCGCTGCCTCAAGCAGCGCTGACAGCATTACTTCGTTCTGGCTTTGACCTGCAGTCGTGCAAAGCTAATTCAACCTTCCTCTGGCTGATTGCAAGCTGTTTGGCAGTATGAGACGCCATGAAATAGTGCATATTGCTTGTTGCAGGCCTTGGACAGATGGGAGGAACGACTGGAAGGCATCTTTGAGGGCAGACCATATGATATTCTGGACGCAGCGCTGACAGACACAGTCAGCAAGTTCCCAGTGCACATTCAGCCATTCAGGGATATGATCGATGGCATGCGCATGGATCTTGTCAAGCAGCGCTATGAGACATTCGATGAGCTGTACGAGTACTGCTACAGAGTTGCCGGCACTGTTGGGCTGATGACGACCCCTATCATGGGCATTGACCCCTCATACAAGGTTTGTCGGCTGTTACTGTCATCATTTGAAGCCCAACAGACCTCTTCTTAGGATGCTCCTTGTACATTGGCTGATCAGCTGTCGAGCAAGGTTTTTCAGTGTTGTATCGTCTTTTTGTGAGTACTCCTGGCTGGCATTTGCTGCCTGCATTGCTGCTTGATGACTATGCCCTGACATCAACCAGAGTATCTGTGTATTGCTGAGTAGGCACAAAAACTTACATGTCTCATCACTCAGCAGCACGCCCTCTTGTCAGTGTGCAGTTGCCGCAGTATAGTCTGCATGCTCACAGCAGTAGCTACCTAGGCAATATCGCAGAATGCTGTTTGCTTGCGCAATTGCAGCAAGAAGCGTTTGTTTGGGCAAATTGCCAAGCTTTTCAGGCTGAATACAAAAATCAAAAACCTCTGCGACAATGCAGGGCCCTTTGAGGGATGTGTACCAAGCAGCCCTAGGGCTAGGCACAGCTAACCAGCTGACAAACATCCTGAGAGACGTTGGCGAAGACATCACAGAGCGCAATAGAATTTACGTCCCAACGCAAGAACTCAAAGAGTTTGGCATTGCGGAGTCAGAGGTAAGCTGCTCTAAACGGTTCCATACTCAGAGCTGTTGTTTGATGACCCTTTGCCCTATGATTCTTTTGCCATCGTGACACCGGCTCTTACAGCGTAGTTGCAAGCATACCAATACCTGCTGCTGGTACAGAAGATTCGGCATCAATGGACTGTTGATTGAGGAAACATGCTGTAGATCATTGTATTGCTGGGTGGGTGTACTGGCACCCAGTGGTCTGCACCATCAGCTCCTGCATAGACAGACCATCAATGCCGACCTGCTGTGCCAGCAGGGGTCACTGGCATGCTTGAGGTTGTACTGCAAGAATTGCGGCTAAATCCTGTATTGCTGCCTAGTTGTCTGCCGTTTTTTGGTCTGCTTTGGGTCTTTGCAATCTGTGGCATCAAGATGGTCTGCTGGCAGCATAGGCGTGTTGTTTTCTTTCAATGCTACAGATATCAATTGTACAGGTATGGGTGCAAAGCAAGGCTGCCTGTCAAGATATTCACAGCTTTGGTCTGTGAGACCACAGAGCTGGCCATGCTGCTTTGGTCTGCTTTCCAGGCAAGTGTAAATTGCTCTTGCTCTGTCTATGCAGGTGTCCATTGGCATGTTTGCCCCTAGCACAGGCAAGATTGATGACAGGTGGCAGCGCTTCATGCAGTTCCAGATCAAGCGGGCCAGGGAGTACTTTGGGCAAGCTGAGGCTGGTGTTGATTTCCTGGACCGGAATGCTAGATGGCCGGTCTGGTAAGCGTCCCCACTTACCTTGTATGTTACTCAGGAAACGGTATTGCTACTCAGGAATCAACAACGTAGCTCGGCATAAACCCTGAGTGTCCTCACTTGCCTTCTGACGTCACTTGCGCAGAAAAGGTAATGTGACTCAGGCAACAGGGTATCCTTCGCAGCATCACTGTGACCAGGACTGCAGTAGCCACAGTGACTGATTTGCAGACCATACGAGCTGCTGAGAACTTTTGTGCGTCTACTTCTTCATGTATGCAATGAGGTTGCTGCGCAATATGTTCCAGACAGTATTGGGTGGAAGGCTTCATGGCACGTAGGTCAGACATATGCTCTTGCTTGGGTCGGCATATATCACATGCAATGGAATGCAAGCAACTACTGTTCTGTAATTCCTCCTGCTAAGGCGTATGCTGCTGGTGCAGGTCTGCGCTCATCTTGTACCGCCAGATTCTGGATGGCATTGAGAGCAATGGGTACAACAACTTTACCAAGCGGTCATATGTGCCAAAATGGAAGAAGCTCCTATCCTTACCATTTGCCGCTGTCAAAGCCAGATTGGCTGTCAACTGCAAAGCCTCAAACGAGTCTTCCTGAGAGGAATAGTACTGACACAGCTGCAAAGTGATCAAAGCATACAAGGCAACGTAAGCTGAAAAGCTTTGGTTAAAATCTAACGATGTATACCCCTCTTACAGGCTGTACGCAGCAGTCATGGTGTACTGTCATACCTGAGCCAATCACAAAGTGAGGTTGACATTCAGGTGTCGTTCTTTAGATCATACCACTTGTTTCCCAAGCCCACAGTATAATGTCAAACATTGTTGGTACTCCTGTTTGTTATGGCATCGTTTAAGCAGCTCACTTTAGCAGACCGATGCATGACGTTGGGCTGAAGTCAAGCTTTAGAGTTGTATGAACACAAAGTGTTGTTGCTTCTGATTGGTCATACTTGCTGAAAAACTTTCACTGTTGAAACTCAGCAAAAGCAACATCACAATGTGAATTGCTTGACCTGCCAAATACTTATATCAGGGTATGCTGGTTAGAATATCTGTACAGACGTCTGTTAATTTACATGCTGTGCTGTTGGCTGTTTGCTACACATACACTTTCACAGTTTGCAATGCAAATCACTACCGAAGGGGCGAAAACAACTGCTGAAGTCATGATGTGTTGAAATGCGTTAGCTATTCACAATTGTCTTCTTGTCAGGAGGCATTTGCGATACAGACATGGCCACACCACCATAACAGCACGCTAATTTGCAATAATAGCAATGGTTTGCTGCATGCCTTAGTGCACAGGCCCTTGTGACCTGTAACCTTGTGAATTTGCATTGTGACCATAGTATTTTCAGCGCCTCTCACTCAAGACCTGATCTCAGTACCTTCCATGAAAGATGAATCTACATGTATATAGAATACAGGAGAGCTGTGGTGCCTGCGGCCAAAATGGCATCAGCAAAACCCCTCTTCTCCTGCACAATATGCAGAAGAGCAGTCAGAGGAGAGCCTGCATCAATAGCACCAAGCAACCATTCTGTAAGGACATTTGCATGCCCTGCCATTCACAGGATGCTTGACAAACCAATAGGATGGCAGGTCTCTGCACAGATCACCTCAAAACACAACCTGCACAAGCAAATGCATCGTGTGCTGTTGCGGGCACTGCTGTGTATTGTCGCAACACCTGCATACTGTAGCACCATAGCCCCAAGCACATAATCAGGCTCTGCAGATCAGTGCATCCTTGGGAACGTGTATCTGAGATCTGATCTATAACACGATCATCTGAAAATGCAGATGGGCGAGTTTCACCTGGGGCAAAAGGCTCTTGACCGTTCCCCAAACAGCCCCGCCCTTCTGTGCAGCTGCAGCAACTGCTGCAACAATGGCTAGGCCAGGCGTAGCGTGCTGACGGTTCAAGCTGGTTCTGCATTGCCACAACAATAATTGAAAGCAAAACTTTGGCAGAGCTCACAGACCAAGTAACTGCAGAAACTGTGAAATCATAGCAAGCACACACTTTAGTCCTGTGAACGCAAAGTACCAACTAATAAGGACAGAATAGCATACGCTGAGATCATGGATCTTGAACACAGACCTGTCCGTGACCACAGGAAGCATATCAAATGCATTTTGCTGATGCTTCACACCTGACTGTAGCAGCTGACAGCTGTGACTGCAGCACACTCAAAGCTTGAGGCTGCGCCTCAGCAACTGCAGTGCCACCATCAGCGCTCCTGATCACACCACTGCTCCAGTTGTTTGCCCAGCTGGCATTGGAGTAGGAAGAGGACCCACGCAAGGGCTCAGCAGCCTCTGGTGTGTCAGAGTCCCAGGTGGTGCCTCCTGCCACTGCAAGGGCAGGCTGCCGGAACTCTGACAGCTGGGCCTTCAGGGTTACTATCTCCAACTCACGCTCCTATGGAAAACAGTAGGCAAATCTAAGGGCAACACTTGGAATTGTACAAAGGTCTAAGGGCAACACTTAGCAGCTCTAAGGGCGCCGCTTAGCAGCTTTAGGGGCAGCAATGAGCACTATCAGGGTTCCTGCTGAGAACCGCTGCTGTGGCATGTATGTCAAGCGTGCGCTTCGTGTCACCGCTGCAATGTGTCACGCATACAGCAGTGACAGTGGCACATGCTGATTGTGAGTGACGTTTGATGCACATCAGATCCAGGGAATTGTGCTGCTCACCTCCAGCAGATGTTGCATCATTGCAATGCGCTCGTCAAAACGCCCTTGCTGACTGCGCAGGGTCAGGATGTCCCTCTCGCTCTGCTCGAGGTTCCCTGCACGCATGCAGCTAAATGACATGCAAAACAGAAAAAAAAGAACGAAAAACTTAAAAAGATAGTATAGAACAGAACACAATATTGATTTGCCTTTGGTTTTAGTTGCTGCCAAGAACACAGCCTCCAGTAGTGTTGTGTCGGCTCAGTCAGCAGTGCATCAAAACTTGCCGCAGTCGATCTGATGCCACAAAAAGTGAGGCTCATAGTGCTGCAAAAGATTGCGTTCGCATCACACACATTCAAGCGCAACACATGTAGGAAGGCATGCTTTGTGGATGCAAGAAAGCCATTGCAAAGTGTTAATGTGTGGAATGAAGATGAAAACCTGCAACAGCCGCCAGCTCCTCAACCTGCTGAACATCGGTCTGCCACTTCTCCCTCATGCAGGACATGTCTGCAATGACACTGGCCAGCTGCTGCCTGCAAAGCATACAGAATGGAAAGTTGGCACACAAAATGGAAAATTGGCTACAAAATGGAAGGTTGGCATCCCACATATCTTCTCCTGGGGGGGGGGGGAGTTATGCAGCTTTGAGCAGCTTTGAATGAAAGCTGATGCATAAGGCATCAATAGTACACACGCTGGATTTTTTAATACACAGTAGCATCCTGAAACCCAAGCACGACTCTTCTCCTTCTGACCCTAGCTCACAGCCTGGGTCGGCCTGACAGGGTTTGTGCATACGTGTGCGTGTTATTTTGGCTCGGTCTTGTTTCACGTTGCACAGTAAAATTAGAAAAAGGTTACATCTACAGCTACTTTGTTTTGTTTCCGTCAAACAGATGGCAGACAGGAAAAGTACTTTTGACGTCAAGCAGGCATGGTCAGCAGGATCAGTGAAGCCAAGGGCAGAAAGCATTTTCTCTGCCGTACCTTTCGTCCTCCCTAGCTACTGTGGCCTCTGCCAGAACCTGGTTCACTTCAGCCAGCTTGACATCAAGCTGAGCTACTTCTGCCTGCAGCTTCTGCACTTCCTCCTGCATGCAACAGTGATGCAAGATGATGCTCTGATCCTCACACAGCACAGTATAACGCATGATGTTGCCGACCACTACGATGCCACCACTCCAGTATCCTTTGCTTGACCAGCACAATCAGACACTGATCCGTGAAGAAGAGTCAGGAGATTCACACCACATTTGATTGGCACCTATGAGACAACTGTCATAGAGATTGTACCTGTCTGGCAATGTCTTCTGCCGCATTGGTAGACAATCTTGCATGAATGCGATCAATCAGGATGGTTTTGGTGCCACTGTGTTCGATGCCCAGCTGCTGAGCATGACTTATGAGCTGTGCCTGCAATTTACATATACAAGTTGACAGGCTGAATTGGTGGTACAAACGCAGTGTATATGTCAGGCATATACTCGATGCACTGTACCAGTGATCTAAAGCTGGTGACAGAAGTTTGGCAGAAGACCTGGCTGGTAGCACTTGCCTTTGTACTTCTATGTAGCCTTGACTTGGGAACCTCAGCTGTCAATGGCGCCATATCTGCTGCTGTTTGGCACGCAAGGGAGGGCAAGGCAGCCTTGCGCTTGACTGTTCGAAGCTGTATGGTGCATGAATTTGTCAGCAGGCAGTGTCATATTAGAAGAACGGAAGCAGGCACAGATCACAGAGCGCCCTACCTGGCGTGACAGAGGGTGAGCAGATGAGGCGGAAATCTTTGAGGAGCAACGTCTCATGGGTAATGGAGCCGTGTGCGCAGTGGCAGACATTCGGACCCGCGTCAAGCTGGAGGTCGACATGTCCCAAGGCTTCTGATCAGGCACAAGAGTGACGCCACGGAACGCTACAACAGATCGGGCGGACAAGTGTGACCTGAAACGAGGCTAGATGAACATGGTCAAAGGAAATATGCAGCAGAAAACAGTGCGAAAGTGTACTTCGCTGATCAACAGTTGATTGTGAGCGGATTTGTGACTCGAGGCTTTTGAAGCTCAGAGGCGCTGATTATTTTATATTTATAATAACCCCTGCTTTATTCGGAAATTCCGAAACCAACCTTTAGTGACAATCTCACAATGCTCTTCCTCAATGTACTCAGGCGCCACACACATCTCGATTACGCTGCATTACCGGGAAGCTATTGGCTGCACCGTGTAGCCTACACGAGTACTTACTGATCAGCCGCCTGAGAGGTTTTTGCGAGAGGGTCTTGCAAATATCAAAGTTGAGAAACAGCTTGACTGTGCTTGCCCTGCGTTCACAGTGACGCACGCGCCCGCCCTACTCTGGCTGCAACGCAGCCGAGATGCATGGCGTCTCCCATACGTCTGAGCCTGTTTTGGAATCAAGCTCGCCGGCAGCCACTGGCTCAGCAGGTGTTACAAGTATCCCACCTCTGAGCCTTGGTAGGCTATCAGGTGCCAAGCGTGTAGAAACAGAACTCCTATCTGCTGCTCCCCCCACTACCATTACACTTGAAGACGATGTTGTGGCTGCACCCATAGCACCTTCCTCCAAACTTAGCTCTGCTGGGAAAGCTAAAGCCAAAAATGTGCCAGTGGAAAAGAGTCACGGCAGCTTCGGCAAACTCAACAGCATGCTTCACAGCTTCAGCGCTGGTCAGGCTGCCAAGCGTGCAACAGTCAAGAAGGCCTCCACTCTATCAGATGCTCAGGTGAGTTCACTCCATTATCCTTCATCCGACGAGAACGTGTACTTTGCCTATGCATTGGGGTGTTGTATGCAACAGGCGTCTGCAACACTCAAGGCTGCAAAGCTCCTCATGACATAGCACCTTTGACTATTTGATTATATGCTGAGTCGTAGACTCCTTGCAGGTTGCCAAGGTATGATACATATGTACAGCAGAATCTGCTTGCAGGAATTTGTATGTAGAGCACAAAGGGGTATGTAGAGCACAAAAGGGCTAAAAGCATAGCATGCTGATCACCTCAATGTATGCAATGTGTGCCCTGTTTGGTGCAGATAGCAGACATACGGTACACCTCCAAGGCAGACTTTGCAGGCTCTGCCCTTCACATTCTGCACAGAGGCACTAACAGCATTGTCTACCTTGCCACAGCTCAGGAGACAGGTCTGAAGCTGCTGCTCAAGGCATATGACATAGGTGGGCACCTCGAGGATTTGTTTCTGGTTTGTGACGGTACACTTCTGCATTATGGGTGGATGACCCAACTTGTCCTTTTTTGTGTGGCCGTACACGTCTGCTTCACGGGCAGAAGACGAACTTTGTCCTTAGTATGTGGCCGTACACTTCTGCATCATGGGTGGCAGGCAACTTCTATCCATAGTTCATGAGGGTGGCAGGCAACTTCTGTCCATAGTACACTTCTGCATCACAGGTGGAAGACAATGTGCCCTCTGCATGTCCTCAAACTTGTAGGATTCACTACATGCATGGCTCATCACCATGCCATACGGCATTACCTGCCGTATGAGCTCTCTCCTGCGTCTCCTGCATGACAGGTCTGCTCTATCATGGCTGCAGGCATCACAATTAGAGCTGGCAGCTGTCAGACATCAGGACAACATGTTGAACCAACTGCAGCACGTAGGCATCAGATTGTGCACTAGACAGACATTGCCCTTTGCACATGAAATCGCTTCCACAAAAGAAGTTACTCGCTTTGGCATTACAGGCAACATGACAGGGTCAGAGCTGGCAGCTGCCAAAAGCGAAGATGACATGCTGATTCGACGTCGCCCTTTGCACATGATCAAGCTTTCACAAATGTATTGCTCGCTTTGGCATCACAGGCAAGATGACAGGTCCAGAGCTGGCGGCCGCCAAAAGTGAGATTGACATGCTGACTCAGCTGCAGCATGATGGCATTGCAAGGTGCCGCGGCAGCTGGCAGGATGAGAAGCACCTGTACAGCGTGGAGGAGTACGGTATCAGGGGAGATCTCTTCGTTGAGATGTTCTCGGAAAGGTGCGTTCTTGTGCAATTTGTTCTGTTAGTGCACAAATGGATCGCTGTGACCAGCAGGCAAGCGTTTGCAAGCCCACATGCAAGACAGTTTGACTGACCTTGCTGTACAACAAAAATGTAGAAACGGCATGATTGTACAAATCAGCACTGTGTAGACAGAACTCTACTTCAGCAAGGTACCAGATGTTGGACGGCTCGCAGTCCTCCTTCACTCTGGGCAGGGTCGACTCAGCTCCAACTGCAGACAGTTTCGAGGCCAGAAATGATAAACAAATCTGCATTAATATTTATACGCGGTAGTTGTATGACATGCATATCTTCTGCAATTTTGATGGCAAGCCTTGTGTCTGTGCTTTCACACACTGGCAACAAGAGATGCCCTGACCTGTTTTGTTGGCCATTTATCTGCTGGGTCTTTCGCCATCAACGACTGCTGTGTGTGCGTAGGCAGCGCCTGACAGAGCGCTTCATTGCATGCAAGGTGTTGAGACCTTTGCTGCATGCCCTGGTCTACATCCATGAGCGCAACATCGTGCACAGGTAAGCTGTCTGCACAACGATATCTACATGATGATGTCTACACATCAACACCTAATGTCTACACATCAGCATCTAATGTCTACACATAAACCCTGAACCCTAAACCTTACACTTCAACACCTACATAATAATGTTTCTTCCCCTTCACATCGGTCTGCCAGGCAAAATGCAAGAATTGTCCTCATGCAATAATGCTGTTTCACGGAGGACAACTTGTATGGAGTCTGTATGCAAAAATCCGGCAGTGGCTATGCACCTGGGGCAGTGCATGCCTGACATCTGGTCGCTGACCATTTACATGTACAGGCGTAACTCCTCAGTTACATTCTCTGCCTTTGAGAGTCCTAAGGGGGTCCATCAGACAATGTCTGGGTAGTCAGCACACATCTTCAAGGGTGCTCAACAACACAGGCAAACTGCCGCATGCACATGCACATGCACGATGCCTCGCATGTCCACTTCTGCTTCTACAGACCTTTGACTGCGCAGTTGGTCTGGTCCCAACCAATCTGCATGTGGGCTACAGCAGGATTTCCAGCTGATCTCCAGATTCTGAGCTTGCCCAGCAATACCTGTCTAGATTGTGTGCACAGCAGCATAACGCTCGTGTCATTTGTGTTTGCAGGAGCATAACACTTGTACGGCCTATATGGGCCTATACGGCTTGCCTATGTAATTCATGTTCACCAGTGCGTAACACTTGTATGGGTTGTGTGCACAGGAGTATACTGCCTGAGAACCTACATTTTGACAAGGATCTGAACCTCAAACTTGCCCATTTTGCCTTGGCTGTGGATCTGGATCAGGCCGCTGTCCCTTGTGCCTCTGCTAGTGTGGTGGACTACCTGGCACCTGAGGTAATGCGTCACTGTTTTATTCATTTTGTTTACTACCTGATTAGTACCTGTCTGGGGGTGTGGAGCCGGTTGTGACTCATCGCGACTTGAAAGCACAGGTGTGTCGTATTAGTGACTCATGCTTGTCTGTGTCGCTCATCACTAACATGTGTGATTCTTCCCGTCATTTTTCATAGATTTTTGTTATTATGATGGTGAGTATTATCACCATGAATATGACTATACTATTTCATTGATGATGTGGTTGATGAGTCATCGACTGTTTGTGATGTGAGTGGTGGTGAGCCATGCATGGTTTGTGACATGTTGAGGTTGATGCCGTCCAGCTTGTCCTCCTGTTCTTCTCCTTTGCATTGTTGCCAGCATAGTAAAAGCCCTGCACTCAAGATATGGTAGACTGCCTCTCAGCAATTGTTTAGACAACTCAGCAACTAATGATACTTTCCAGGGCATCTGTGGGGCAGATGCAAGCACTTGAATGATTTACATCAGCAGCCTTGCAGATCTGATGCCGTACCTGTTACACTCTCAGTTTGCGATGCTTGAACTCCCAGAAATCTGCGGCTAGGCCCATCAAGCTGGTCAACAAGCCCATGTTTGGCAATGCCATCAGTCACAGAGCAATTCTGCAAATGCATTAATATATTTATAGCAGGCCTGCCTAGGCATGTACAAACAAGATCAAATGTCCCTAAGCTGTGTCCTGTAGCTGGTGTAGAATGTACATGTAGCTGGTGTAGAATTTGCTCTTTCTCCCTTTCACTCATTGATCCATCCGTCCGTTCATCCATCCATTCATTCAGTTATCCATGGACCCAACATGTGTTATTCCCTCTGATGCATCACAACTCAAGAGGTATATCTGAGCGCAGGTTCTGAAGTGCATCACTACCAGCAGCTCTCAGGCAGAAGGCACACCATCCACCATGGAACACAACATCCAGCTCTTTCCTTTTGGCAGCGAATACAGCAGCATGGCAAGCAAGGTGCCACCGCTGAAGCACAAGAGGGGTGGGTATGACCAGAAGGTGGACATCTGGGCTATTGGCTGCCTCCTGTTTGAGCTCCTCACAGGTATGGGACAGAGCCATGCAGCAGCGTTAGGGTTCATGCAGACCCTGTGAGCTCAGTGAATACAATAGCATGCCGTTGCAAGATTGCAGCGATCAGTCGACCAAGGATCAGCACGACCTGTCAGGCATTTTGTCCTATGTTTCTTTTTCCATACCACAAGACGCCTGTAATTCAAAAGGCTATTCAGACCTTTGGATTTCAGGAGGAGTCACCTTGTAGCCCAGTCATTAACAGGCAGGCAATTGCATCTTGATGGCTTTGAGCTTAGTTTATGGTGCAGGGGCATGTGGCAAACCACTCACCAGAACTGAAAGCAGGCTTTTGTTTCAATTTGCCTTTTGTCCCAGGCTGCGTGCAAAGAAGGCACCTTTCGATTGGTCTTTGCTAGTCTACGTGATGGCTCAGACATGAATTGTATGGGCAGCCTTCTTGCCTTTCGACG
>JAABUO010000844.1_pt1 | contig 47378 bp, 42 predicted proteins | sample 5559291 | NCBI WGS metagenome assembly JAABUO01 (sample SAMN10711878, study PRJNA513372) | rock metagenome | isolation source: Antarctica rocks | place: Antarctica: Victoria Land, Finger Mt sud
GTCACCGAACGGCTCGAAGCCGAACCAACACTTGCCCGTGCCGCACCGAACGGCCGAGCAGGTCCGTGTGACACCACCAAGGCCCGCCTCATCGCTGATCGCGCCAAGGAGGTCTCACAACCAGACACAATTAATGTTACAGCAGATTACATGGATAGTGCGGCAGAACGCATGACCGCTTTCAGCGTATGCGAAACAGGAGACCCACTCGGACAGGTGGATGACTGACGCTGTAGAAGACGGCGTTTATGCACTTCAGACCACAAACACCACCAGTGGTGGCCCAGACCAAACGTTTCGGGGCTACAGGCACAAGATGGAGGTTTTGTGGTGCGAAGTGCATAAATGCCTAGAAGACCTGACCCGAAGTTCCCGTTCTTTCAGCCGTGCGATGCTGCCAATTCTGCAGTAACATTGTTATTGTAAAGTCTCAAGCGCCGCCGCCCGCGCGCATCGTCCTGTCGGTACCTGGCTCCCAGAGCGCCGGGGTCTGGGGGGCGGCCTCGCCCCCCGGCCTTCCTGCGCTTTTGGTTGGCCCGTGCCATGATGCGGCGTATGGGCGTGTGCGGGTTCGGGGAGGACGGCAGAATGAGCGACGCGGGATCGAAGGGCTACCAGGCGGGCGACCGCAATCTCGCCCTGGAGCTGGTGCGGGTGGTGGAGGCGGCGGCACTGGCGGCGTCGCACTGGATGGGCCGCGGGCAGAAGAACGAGGCGGACGGCGCCGCGGTGGAGGCGATGCGCCGAGCGTTCGACAGCGTCGCCATCGACGGCACAGTGGTGATCGGCGAGGGCGAGATGGACGAAGCGCCGATGCTCTACGTCGGCGAGAAGGTCGGCGCTGGCGGCCCGGCGATGGACATCGCGGTGGACCCGCTGGAGGGCACGACGCTGACCGCGAAGGGCGGCCCGAACGCGATCACCACGGTGGCGCTGGCCGAGCGCGGCAACTTCCTCAACGCGCCCGACATCTACATGGACAAGATCGCGGTGGGCGGGGGCTTGCCCGACGGCGTGGTCGAGCTGGACGCCTCGATCGAGACCAACCTGCGCAACCTGGCGCGGGCGAAGAAGCGCGAGATCAACGACCTGGTGGTGTGCACGCTGGACCGCGAGCGGCACGGGGACCTGATCGCGCGCTGCCGTGCGGCGGGCGCGCGCATCGTCCTGCTGTCGGACGGCGACGTGGCCGGCGTGATCGCGACCGCCCAGCCGGACAGTGGCGTGGACCTCTACGTGGGCTCCGGCGGCGCGCCGGAGGGCGTGCTGTCGGCCGCGGCGCTGCGCTGCGTGGGCGGGCAGATGCAGGGGCGGCTGATGTTCGAGGACGACGCGCAGATCGCGCGCGCCCGGGCGATGGGGATCACCGACCCGGGCCGGATCTACGGCATCACCGACATGGCGAAGGGCGACGTGATGTTCGCGGCGACTGGGGTGACGTCGGGGGCGATGCTGTGCGGCGTCCGGCGCTACGGGCACGGGGCGACGACGCATTCGATCGTGATGCGCTCCAAGTCGGGTACGGTGCGGATGATTGAGGCGCAGCACAACTTCGATACCAAGACCTGGGTGGCGGCGACCTGACAGGCAAGCAAGCTCGGGCTCTGCCCAAACCCGCCGGGGGCGAGCCGCCCCTGGACCGGCGCGACAGGTCTTCGGCGGGCCGGGTCGGCCGCGGAACGCGCAGGAGTCCGGTGGTTTTCCTCCTTCAAGGCGCAGGCCCGGAGGCGCTGCCTCCGGCGGAGTCCAGAGGCAGAGCCTCTGGCCTTGCCATGCCTGCCGCGCCCGCCCGCCCGTGCTGACCGCGGCGGAACCGGGCGCTGCGGGCAGCCTGACGGGCCGGCAGTGGGTGTGGCGGGGCGCGGAAGACCGGCTCGGGCTGGCGCTGGCGCAGAGGCTGGGGGTGCCGGAGGTGGTGGGCCGGCTGCTGGCGGGCCGTGGCGTGGGCGTGGCGGGGGCGGCGGATTTCCTGGAGCCGACGCTGCGGGCGCTGCTGCCGGACCCGTCGGTGCTGGCGGACATGGACGTGGCGGCCGGGCGGCTGGCGCGTGCGGTGCGTGCGGGCGAGTGCGTGGCGGTGTTCGGCGACTACGACGTGGACGGGGCATGCAGTGCCGCGATCGTGGCGCTGCTGCTGCGCGGGCTCGGGTGCGTGGTGCGCACGCACGTGCCGGACCGGCTGCTGGAAGGCTACGGACCGAACGCCGCGGCGCTGCGCGGGCTGGCGGCGGCGGGGGCGAGCCTGATCGTGTGCGTGGATTGCGGCACGGCAGCGGGCGACATCCTCGACGGCGTGGCGGGGCTGGCCGAGGTGGTCGTGCTGGATCACCACAAGTTCGAGGGGGCGCCGCCGCGTGTGGTGGCGACGGTGAATCCGAACCGGCCGGACGACGGCTCGGGGCTGGGCGGGCTGTGCGCGGCGGCGATCGCGTTCCTCGCCGCCGTCGCGGTGGTCAGGGTGCTCAGGCGCGAGGGGTTTTTCGACACGAGGGCAGCGCCGGACCTGCTGGGGCTGCTGGACCTGGTGGCGCTGGCGACGGTGTGCGACGTGATGCCGCTGGTGGGGCTGAACCGGGCGCTGGTGACGCAGGGGCTGAAGGTGATGGGGCGGCGCGCGCGGCCGGGGGTGGCGGCGCTGCTCGCGGTCGCGGGCGGGCAGGAGGCGCCGTCGGCGTTCACCTGCGGCTTCGCGCTGGGGCCGAGGATCAACGCGGCGGGGCGGATCGGCGAGGCGGGGCTCGGGCTGGCGCTGCTGCTGTGCGAGGACGCTGGCGAGGCGGCCTCGATCGCCGCGCGGCTGGACGGGGTGAACCGGGAGCGGCAGGGCGTCGAGGCGGCGATGCACGACGCGGCGATGGCGGCGGCGGAGGCGCAGGTGGCGGCGGGGCACGCCGCGATCCTGGTGGTGCAGCCGGGCTGGCATCCGGGCGTGGTGGGCATCATGGCGGGCCGGCTGAAGGAGCGGTTCAACCGGCCGGCCTGCGTAGGCGGCGTGGTGGACGGCGCGGGCGGGCCGGTGGTGAAGGGGTCGGGACGATCGGTGCCGGGGCTCGACATCGGGGCGGCGGTGATCGCGGCGCGGCAGGCGGGGCTGCTGCTGACCAGCGGCGGGCACGCGATGGCGGCGGGATTCAACTGCGCGCCGGACGCGGTGCCGGCGTTCCACGCGTTCCTGGACGCGCGGCTGGCGGGGGCGGCGTCGCTGCCGGCAGCGGCGGCGCTGGTGGTGGAGGCCAGCGTGTCGGTGGCGGGGGCGACGCTGGCGCTGGCACGCGCGGTGGGGCGGCTGGCGCCGTTCGGGATGGGCAACGAGGACCCGGTGCTGGTGCTGCCGCGCGCGCGGGTGGTGCGGGCGGACCGTTGCGGACGCGAGAACACGGCACTGCGGGTGCTGGTGGAGGGCGAGGGCGGCGGCCGGCTGCGGGCGATGCTGTTCCGCGCGCGCGAGGGCTCGCGCGAGGGGGCCCTCGCGCGGGTGCTGGAAGGGTGTCGCGGCGAGCCGGTGCACCTGGCCGGGCATCTGCGGGCGGAGCACTGGAACGGCGAGGATCGGGTGGGCTTCGTGATCGTGGATGCGGCGGCCGCTTGATTCGCGGGCAGGGGTCGGCTACCTCACGTGGCGCCGGCGCCTGCGTCCCGTTCGTCTAGAGGCCCAGGACACTGCCCTTTCACGGCGGCGACACGGGTTCGAATCCCGTACGGGATGCCAAGACGTTCAACGTGCCAGTCCCGACGGCCTCATGGCCGGTGATCCGGCTCCATCGATACCAGCGGCTCCTGATCTCGATTGCTTCCTTCCCGGGGGTGACATCGCTCATGGCGGCCCCGCTGCCTTGCGCGGGTCGCTTGGGCTGGCACGGATCACGCGGATCGACCCGACCAGCACCACGATCAGCAGCGCCAGCACGCCGAGCTCCAGCATGTTCGCCTGGAACAGCGGCAGGTTCTCCGCCGTCCATTTCCCGGGCTGGGTGATCCGCGACGTCTCCAGCGTGATGACGAGCATGCGCCGGATGCAGGCGATCAGGCCCACGATCAGGAACGGCTCGCAGACCAGCGTTCCGGCGCGCAGCGAGGCGTGGACCGTGTGCAGGATCTCCACGAGCATCAGCACGAACAGCAGGCGGTCGATGATGTGCACGATCGCGTCCGTGCCGGTCCAGTCCTGCGCCCCCGTCCACAGCATGTTGCCGGCGCCGGCCAGCGCGATGACCAGCGCAAGGACGATCATCGCGCCAATGATCGCGTAGACGCCCCGTTCGGCGCCCTGGATGATGTCGGCGCTGCGTCGAAACTCCGAATGCCCCGGCGGCGGCGCATGGACCGTGGCCTGGTCGCCAGCACCGCCGGGGGTGGCCGGATCGGTCACCGCGGCCCTCGATCCGATCTGTCCCATGCTGCATTCCTTGCCTGTTGCGGAGCCTATCACAGGGGTGGCCCGGGAGAACCACGCCCTGTGCCAGCTCGGTACGGCCGACCTGATCGACGCGCTCCTCGCAGCAGAACCGCCGGTGCATCGTCCGGCCCGGTGCCTGGCAGGTCGAAGCATCGGTGACAGGACCCATGAAGGGCAGCCGGGAGCAAGCTCGTATGTGAGGCCACGGTCAGACCCGTGGAAAGCTCATCCTGAACGACGTATTTTCTGGATTTACACTATTTATTAGGCATAATCTCACATAAGAGGCAGTATCGAGCGGGTGCGGCGTTGCGGATCGCCTGTGAACCGCAGCATTCCGCCTGCCGACGCAAGGTGCTTCCGCTTCCGGGAGCCGGATTCCGTCCTGCGCCTTTTGCGGGGACCGGCTCTCGTGATGCGGCACCACGCTGTCGGACGGGGCGGGCGCGATTGCCCGATCTGGGCGTGCCGCAGCAGCGGCCAATGGAAGGTAGCGATGATGCGTGTGACGCAAGGCAATCCGTGGCTGGACCAGCAGTGCCGGACATACCAGGCTGCGTCGGTGGAGCGCCGTGCGCAGCTTCGCGCCGAGGCCGTGGCGGCGATGCTGCTGGCACATCCGTTCGTGACGACGCTGCTGTCGAGTGGCGGACGTGCGGAGCGGGACGTGGCGTGGGACACGCTGCGGGCCGCCTGCGAGCAGTCGGCAGGGATGCAGGACAAGAGGTTCGCGGCGGCGGTGCGAAACCGCGCCAGCACGGCGAACCCGACGGATGCGGCGTCCGCGACGCGCAGCGCGAACGTCACCCTGCTGCACGCGCCGGCCGGTTCCGCGGACTGACCCGTCCGGGCGCGGGCGATGCGCTGGCGGACCAGGAGTCTGGCCGATGGTGGGTCGGCTTGCCCGGATCGCCGCAGGCGGTGCGGCAGGCGCAGGAAAGGAAGCAAGGTTGAGGCTCCGCCTCAAACTCCGCCAAAGGCAAGCCTTTGGAATCCACTTGTTCAAGTAAGTGGTTTCCAAAGGCCTCAGGCTGGCGGGTCCGGGCAGAGCCTGGCCTTGCCTGCTGCCTACCGCAGCCGCGGACGCCGTTCAGGCTGCCAGGACCGTCTGCCCGGCTCCTCACAGCCCGTTGCTGTCCCCCGATATGGCGTCGCTCGGACGGCAGCGTGCCTCGCGCAGCCGGGCTGCGGCCATGGTCGCGAGGCACGCCAGCAGGAAGGCGCCGGCGCTCAGCGCGGTGATCCAGAAGCTGGCCGGCCAGTCGGTCCACCACGCCAGAGCGATGCCGAGCCAGGCCTCCGCCAGCGCCAGCGCCACGGCGAGCGCCAGGCCGCGCCCGACCTCGGGGGTGAGGCGCTGCGCGGTGGCGGCCGGGCCGACCAGCAGCGAGAACACCAGCAGCACGCCAACGATCTGCGCGCAGGCGGCCGTGGCCAGGGCGACGACGCCCAGGAACAGCACCGACACCAGGCGGAGCGGCACGCCCTTCGCCTCGGCGAGGTCGGGTTGCAGCGTGGCGAACAGCAGGGGGCGCGAGATCGCGGCCAGCCCGGCGACGCACAGCACGCCGAGCGCCGCCAGCACGCACAGGGTCGCGCGGTCCACGCCGAACACGTTGCCGAACAGCAGCGCCGTGGCCTGGCTGGCGTAGGCGGTGAAGAAATGCAGGAACAGCAGGCCGAGGCCGAGCGCAACCGAAAGCACCAGCCCGATGGCCACGTCGCGCCCGGCGAGACGCTCGCCCAGCAGGCCCATGAGGATGCCGCCGGTCACCGTGACCAGCACCAGGCCCCAGAGCGGCGGCAGCCCGACCAGCACCGCGCCGGTGGCGCCGGTGAAGCCGACATGGGACAGCGCGTGGCCGGCGAAGGTCTGGCCGCGCAGCACCAGGAAGTAGCCCGAAAGCCCGGCGAGCACCGCGACGATCGCCGCGGCCGCGTAGGCGTTGCGCATGAAGTCGTAAGCGAGCATCAGCGCGGCGCGCTGGCCGAAAAGGGGCTTGGGCGGGAACCGACGAGCCCCGTGGCGGATGGGTCGGCCGCCGCCGCATGGGCCGGCTCGCCGGGCAGGACCAGGATGCGGCTGCCCAGGCGGACGACCTCGATCGGCGCGCCGTACAGCCGCGACAGCACCGGGCCGGTGACCACGTCGTCCACGGTGCCGATCGCGGCACGGGTGCTGCCGAGGTAGAGCACGCGGTCAAGCGCGCCGAGCAGTGGGGCCAGCTCGTGGGCGCTGAACAGCACGGTGATGCCGAGATGACGGGCGATGTCGCGGACCAGGGCGACGATGCTGACCTGGTGGCGGGGGTCGAGGCTCATCAGCGGCTCGTCGAGCAGCAGCAGGCGAGGGCGGCCAAGCAGGGCCTGCGCGAGCAGCACGCGCTGGCGCTCGCCGCCGGACAGCTCGGCGAGCGGGCGGGCGGCCAGCGCCGTGGCGCCGACCAGGTCGAGCGCGCGCCCGACGTCGCGCAGGTCCGCGGCGTCCGGGCGGGCAAGGCCCCAGCAATAGCCGCGCGCCGCGGCGGCGACAAAGGCGTGGCCGGTCAGCCGCACCGGCGCCGGCGCCCGGAGCTGCGGCATGTAGCCGATCGCGGGGTTGCCGCGCCGCGCTGGCCGGCCGAGCACGCGGATCGTGCCGCGCGTCGGGCGCACGAGGCCGAGGATGGCGCGCAGCAGGCTGGTCTTGCCGGCGCCGTTGGCCCCGAGCACGCCGATGAACGTCCCGGCCTCGGCGGCAAGGCTGATGTCGCCCAGGATCGTGCGCCCGCCCAGCGCCAGGGTGACGCCGGACAGCTTGAACGCGGCGGGCTCCATGACGGGGGCCGGGGTGCCCGACCCCGGCGGGTTGTCCCGCGGGCTCATGGCACAGGGCGCGACAGGGCCTGCTCCAGGGCGTCGAGCTGCGCCAGCATCCAGGCCTGGTAGGAGGTGTGCGCAGGCTCGGTCTCGGTGACGCCGAGCACCGGCACGCCGGCCTCGCGCGCCAGGTCCAGCAGGCGGCGGGCGGCGGTGTCGGAGGCCTGGCTGTTGTACACGAGCAGGCGGACGCGGCGCTGGCGCAGATCGTCCTCGAAGGCGGCCACGTCGGAGGCGGCGGGCTCGGTGTCGTTCATCACCGCGAGCTGGAAGCGGGCGTTGCGCATCCGCAGGCCGAGGGCCTCGGCCATGTCGCCGAACACCGGCTCGGTGGCGGTGACCGGCAGGCCGGCGAAGCGGGCGCGCAGGGCGGCGACCCTGGCCTCGATCGGGTGCAGCGAGCCGAGCACCTGCGCCAGCCGGGCCCGGTACTCCCCGGCGTGCACAGGATCGACGCGGCCGAGGTCGTCGGCGAGGGCGCGGGCATAGGCTGGCATGGTGGCCGGGTCGTACCACAGATGCGGGTTCTCCCCGGCCTGGCGGCCCAGCAGCGCGGCCACCACGACCGACTGGCGTCCGGGGTGGGGCGAGGCGGCCAGCAGCTTGCCCATCCACGGGTCGTAATCCAGGCCGTTGGCGACCGCGATGTCGGCCGAGGCGAGGTCGCGCGCCACGGTGGGGCTGGCCTCGAACAGATGCGGGTCCTCGTCGGGATTGGACAGGATGCTGCTCACGGCGGCGTCCGCGCCCGCGACCTGGGCGGCGATGTCGCCATAGAAGTTCTCCGCCGCCACGATGCGGACCGGCCCGGCACGCTGCGCCAGCGATGGGATAGCGGGCAGCAGGGCCGCCGCGAGGGCCGCGGCGCGCAGCACGGGACTGGACATGCAAGCTCCTGGAAAGGCCATGCGGGACGGCAGCCTAGGCGTTATGCTATAACATCAATGACTCGTCCAGCGGGCGGGTGATGCGCCCGGTGGCGTGGCCGGTGTCGCGTGCCGTGCAGGCTGCGGTGGCGAATCACGGGCGCGGACGGTCCGGTGCAAGGGTCAGGCCCATGGCCACGCGCCGATGGTCGGAAGCGGGCCGGGTCGGGACCCGACGCCGTCTTGAATATCGGATCGTTGATGTTACCTTATAACAGCAACGAGTTCGGGGTTCATCCGTGGCGGCAGCCGAGTTCACGCCTCGCACCACAGCGCTGCTGGAGCGCGTCGAGGCGGCGTGCGACCGGCGCGGCGTGCGGCTGACGGAGCTGCGCCGGCAGGTGCTGGGCCTGGTGCTGGACAGCGCGAAACCCGCCGGCGCCTACGACCTGCTGGAGAAGCTGCGGCCGCATCACCACGGGGCCGCGCCGCCCACGGTGTATCGCGCCCTCGACTTCCTGCTGGAGCAGGGGCTGATCCACAAGGTCGAGCGGCTGTCGGCGTTCGTGGGCTGCCTGCACGGCGTCGAGGAGCACGACGACGAGGTGCACCACCACGCGGCGCAGTTCCTGATCTGCCGGCGCTGCGGGCAGGTCACGGAGCTGAACGACCGCGAGATCGGGCGCGCCCTGCTGCGGGCGGCGCGAGGGTGGGGGTTCGCGCTGAACCACTCCACGGTGGAAGCGGAAGGAGTCTGCGAGGCGTGTGCGGCGGCAGCGTAAGGCAAGCAAGGCTGGGCTCTGCCCAGACCCGCCAGGGCGAGCCGCCCTGGACTGGCCTTCCTCAAGTCAAGCAGGTCCAGGGGCGGCTCGCCCCTGGCGGAGTTTGAGGCGGAGCCTCAACCTCGCTTGCCTCCTGCGTCAGAGCCCGCTGTACCAGTTGTAGCCCTGCTTCTCCCAGTAGCCGCCCGGGTTGGTGTTGGTGACCTCGATCGCCTGGATGTATTTCGGGTTCTTGAAGCCGAGCTTGGTGGGCAGGCGCAGGCGCAGCGGCGCGCCCCACTGCGGCGACAGCGGCTTCTGCTCGAAGTCGAGCGCCAGGATGGTCTGCGGGTGCAGGCAGCTCGCCATGTCCAGCCCGCACCAGTAGTCGTCGAAGCAGCGCACGTTGACGAAGCCGGCCCGGGTGTCGGCGCCTACGCGCTCCAGGAAGGTGCGGAACGGCACGCCGCTCCACTGGCCGACTTGGCTCCAGCCCTCGACGCAGACGTGGCGGGTGATCTGCTCCTCCTGGGGGAGCTTGCGGAGGTCGGCGAGCGTCCACGGCGCCTTGCGGTCCACGAGGCCCGCGACCTCCAGCCGCCAGTCGGCCTCCTCCACGGTGCGGATCTGCCACTCCGGGTAGTAGGCGTTGAAGCGGAACGGGTCGGTGATGGCACTGGCGGGGTAGGTGGGCGCCAGGCGGTTCGGGTCGAACAGCGCGGCCTGCACCCGGTCGTTGAAGCGCGACACGGCCCGCAGCGCACGGTCCACCGGGCCCTCGCCGCCGAGGTCGCAGCCGCTGAGCAAGGCCAGGGCGCCGAGCGAGAGGGAGCTGCGCAGCATCAGCCGCCGCTCCAGCCGGACGAGGTCGGGCCGGATCTCGGCGAGGCCGACCCCGGGGCGGGCCCGTGCCGCGCGCGTCGCCACGGCCGGCATCGCAGCCTGCATCGTGGCGGCCGGGCGGCCTGGGCCATGGTCCATGGGTGCGCTCACAGCCTGACCTCGACGTCGGGTTGCCGGCGCGAGCCGATCGTCATGGCGAGCAGCGTGCGCGGGAACAGGGCGACGAGCACGACGTGGACCACGAGGAAGGCCACCATCAGGCTCATCAGGATGAAGTGGACGACGCGGGCCGCTGGATAGCCGCCGAGCAGCGCGGTCAGCCAGGAGAGCTGCACCGGCTTCCAGATCGCCAGGCCGCTGACCACCATCAGCGCGGCCAGCGCCATGGCGCCGACATACAGGGCGCGCTGCACCGCGTTGTAGTGGCCCAGCGTGTGCACCAGGCGGAAGCGCAGCGCGGCCACGAAGTCGCGGGCGACCTCGCGCGGGCCGATGGGCAGCATGTCGCGGCGGAAATGCCCGCTCGCCAGGCCGTAGGCGAGGTAGCACAGCCCGTCGAACACCAGCAGCCACATGGCGAACAGGTGCCAGGCGATGGCGCCGCCGAGCCAGCCGCCCAGCGTCATCCAGCGCGGGAAGGAGAACGGCAGGATCGGCGAGGCGTCGTAGATCTGCCACCCGCTGAGGATCATGCAGAGGATGGCGTAGGCGCCGATCCAATGCATGATGCGGATCGCCACGGGATGCGCCGCATGTTGCGCCGACTCGGCCTGCCTCATCTCAGCCATCGTGTGTGCAATCCCGTGCCGCTGTTCTGTGTCATATAAGAGCCGGCGCAGGAGCGCCGCCACACCGGAGTGAGAATCTGATGGAACGCCTTTCAGGCCTGGCCTTGTTCGCAACCTCGGCCCTCACGGTCGCGGGGATCTCCGCGTCCGCGCTGGCGGCGCCGCAGCCGCAGCGCGTGCGCGGCACCGTGGCGTCGATCAGCGCGGACAGCCTGGTCGTGCACCCCGCGAGCGGCAGCGACATCACCGTGTCGATCAGCGGCGACACCAAGTACGCCACGGTGGTGAAGTCCGACCTCGCCCATGTCGACAAGGACAGCTACATCGGCACCGCGACCAAGACGGTCGGCAGCCAGCTGGTGGCGCTGGAGCTGGTGATCTTCCCGGCGTCGATGCGCGGCGCCGGCGACGGGCACTACGACTGGGACAAGATCGGCGACTCGACGATGTCGGGCGGGGCCAGCGCGTCGTCGATGACCAACGGCAACGTCGAGGCCGCCATGCCGGCCGGCGGCGCCAAGTCGGTCAGCTCGGCGATGACCAACGGCAACATCGACACCGCGACCGACAAGTCCGGCGCCAAGCAGATCGTGGTGTCGTACAAGGGCGGCAAGCAGACCATCGTGGTGCCGCCGACCGCGCCGATCGTGGCCTTCAAGCCGGCCGAGATGTCGGCGGTGAAGAAGGGCGACACGGTGTTCGTCAACGGCGTCGAGGACGCCGGCAAGGTCACCGGCAAGTTCGTGGCGGTCGGCAGCGAGGGCGTGACCCCGCCGATGTGAGGCCGTGGCGGGTCGGCTCCCCCCGGGGTGCCGGCCTGCCGCTTGTGCGTGGCGTGGCGGCGGCGGGCCGCCCGGGTCTGGGGAGGGAGCGATGCCGCTCGACGATACCGGAGGCGGCCGCGAACCGTCGCTCAACGTGTTCGGACGGCCGCTGCAGGAATGCTCGGTCGATCCGCTGACCGGCTTCCACCGCAACGGCTGCTGCAGCACCGGTCCCGACGACCGGGGCAGCCACACGGTATGCGCGGTGGTGACCGCGGTGTTCCTGGAGTTCAGCCGGTCGCGTGGCAACGATCTCTCGACCCCGCGGACGGAGTTCGGGTTCCCGGGCCTGAAGCCGGGTGACCGCTGGTGCCTGTGCGCGCCGCGCTGGCAGGAGGCATTCGAGGCGGGGTGTGCGCCGCAGGTGGTGCTGGAGGCGACGCACCGGGCGGCGCTGCAGTACAGCACGCTGGCGGACCTCCAGGCGCACGCGGCGGAGCCGGGCTAGGCGCGTCCTTCCCAGACGAGACAAGCCGGGCCAGGGGCTCTGCCTCCGGACTCCGCCAAAGGCCGAGCCTTTGGAGTCCTTTGCTTAAGAGAACGGTTTCCAAAGGCCGCGGCCTTTGGCGGGTCTGGGCAGAGCCCAGCCCTGCTTGCCTTCCGCTCGCCACTCAGCTCGGGTGGCGCTCGACCCACGCGAGGGCAGGGGCGAAGTCCACGCCGATCTCCCGGCCGCGGCCGAGCAGGTCCTCGGGCGCCATCCGGCCGGAACCGGCCGCATCAATGCCCCAGACCAGGGCAGAGCGCATCCCGCTGCGGCAGTAGGCGTGGACGGGCCCGTCCGCTGCCGCCAGGGCATCGGCGAAGCGGGCGATGTCGGCGGGCGCCAGCGAGGGCAGGCTGATCGGCACGTGGCGGAACTGCATGCCGTGCTCTGCGGCGAGCCGCGCGGCCTCGGCGGCGGAAAGCTGGCCGGGATCCTCGTTGTCCGGGCGGTTGCTGATCACCATGCGCACGCCCCGCGCGGCGAGCGCCGCGAAGTCCTCGGGCGCAATCTGGCCGGACACTGTCATCGACGGGGCGAGTGGGACAGGCTGCATTCTGGATCTCCGCTGCTGTGGGCAGGCGCGCAGACTAGGCGGCCGGCGCGGCACTGTCATGCCGGCGGCATCCTGGGCGGCCGGCCAGGCAGGCAAGGCCAGAGGCTCTGTCTCTGGACTCCGCCAAAAGCCGGCCTTTGGAATCCCTTACTCAAGGAAGGGGTTTCCGGAAGCCTCCTGCTTGAAGGAGGGGGCCCTCGGCGGGGCCGGGCGCCGTTGACCGGGCCATGGTCGCGCGATATCCCGCAGATTCACCGGCAGGAGATGCGGCGATGGCGCTGGACGAGGACACCGAGCAGGAAGTCGGCCTCGACGAGGAGCTGAAGGGCTCCGCCCCGGCGGTGGGCGGCATCGCGGCCGACCGGCTGCGCTCCATCATCGAGCGGGTGGAGCGGCTGGAGGAGGAGAAGAAGGCGCTGTCCAGCGACATCAAGGACATCTTCTCCGAAGCCAAGTCCGCCGGCTTCGACGTCAAGATCATCCGGCAGATCATCCGCCAGCGCAAACAGGAGCCGGCGGAGGTCGAGGAGCAGGAGACGCTGCTGGACGTCTATCGGCGCGCGCTCGGAATGTAGCGGTGGCGCCGGGCCAACCGGGGCACCGGACCGGCGTTCACCACGCGATGGCGGCGATGCGGCGCCGCGGGCATGACAATGCGGCGGCGCCCCTGCCGCCGGCAACAGGAGAAGCAGGATGAGCGTCGAGGCGATCTACTCCACCACGGCGACCGCCACCGGCGGGCGCGACGGACGCGCCGCCTCCGGGGACGGCGCGCTCGACCTGGCGCTGTCGACGCCGCGCGAGATGGGCGGCGGCGGCGGGAGCGGCACCAACCCGGAGCAGCTGTTCGCGGCCGGATACTCGGCGTGCTTCATTGGCGCGATGAGGTACGTTGCCTCGCAGGGCGGCCCCAAGGTGCCCGACGACGCCACCGTCACCGCCACGGTCGGCATCGGCCCGCGCTCCGAAGGCGGCTTCGGCATCACCGTGGCGCTGAAGGTGGCGCTGCCCGGCCTGCCGCACGACCAGGCGCAGGCGCTCGTCGACAAGGCCGATGCCACGTGCCCGTACTCCAACGCCCTGCGCGGCAACGTCGACGTGGCCCTGAGCCTCGCCTGACCGCCGACGCCCGCCGATCCTGACCGCGGCGGGCGCCCGCGTTCCTCGCCGCGGGACGATGCCCGTGACAGTGACGGAGACTCCATGGCCCAGATCCTGCGACTGTTCACCTCGCCCTCCGCGTTCCCCAATCCGCAGCGGCTGCGGCTGCTGATCCACGAGAAGGGGGTCGCCGGCCACGTCGAGGAGGTGGTGTACGACATGGCGCCGGGCGGCGAGCAGCGCGGCTGGCGTGGGCTCAAGCGCAACCCGTGGGGCGAGACGCCGACTCTGGAGCTGGCCGACGGCAGCTTCCTCGCCGAGACCACGGCGATCGGGCGCTACCTGGACCTGAGCCTGCCCGGTCGCCGCATCATGGGCGAGACGCCGCTGGAACAGGCGCAGGACACGATGTGGGATTCGAGGATCTGGGTGCAGGTGCTCTACCGCATCACCACGATGTTCCACGTCCGGCACCAGGGCCTCGGGCCGAAGCTGGAGCTGACCGAGAACCGGGCCTGGGGCGAGCACTGCCGCAAGGAGGCGCTGGCGCACGCCGCGCTGGTGGACCGCCACCTGTCGGACGGGCGCGACTGGCTGCTCGGCGGGGCGCGGCCGACGTTCGCGGACATGACGCTGTGCACGGCGATCGCGTTCTCGAAGTTCGGGCCGAACCACACGCCGCTCGACGAGCGGTTCGAGCACATCGACCGGTTCTGGAAGACCTGGCAGGAGCAGGACAGCTTCCGCACGGCCTATGCGGACGGCGGCGGGATCGAGGAGCTGGCGCACCTGAAGAAGTAAGCCCGGGCTCTGCCCCATGCTTGAAGGCGGGGACCCGCCAGGGGCGAGCCGCCCCTGGACCGGCATTCTGGGGTTCTCGCTTACGTGTACAGGTCCAGGGGCGCTGCCCCTGGCGGGTTCCCGCCTTCAAGCGATAGGGCAGAGCCCTGGCCTTCCTTACCGGTCGTTGTAGATCTCCGACGCCACGATCGCCGACATGGTCTGCAGCAGGGCGGCGAGCGCCATCAGCAGCAGCCCGTCCACGATCATCCCCACCGGCGACAGCGACAGTCCGGCGAGGTGCAGCGTCTGCGGCACGTGGGCGAGGGCGTCGTCGGCCACCGCCCTGGCCTGCGGGTCGAGCGGCACCAGCCCGGCGAGGCGCGGCAGCGCCCACCAGCCCAGCCCGCACACCAGCACCAGCGGGGCGACCACCTCCAGCATCTGCTCGGCGAACCCCAGCAGCCAGTGCACCACGCCCCAGCCCGCCGCGCGCAGGCCGCGGGCGAACACGCCGGGAACCTGGCGGCGCAGGTGGTCGGTGACGTCGACGGTCATGGGCGGCGGTCCTCGTCGGGCACGGCGGCGGGATCAGGGGGTGCGGAGCGCGGCAAGGCGCGGCGGCCGGCGGCGTCGCGGATCATCAGACCACCTCGCGCGGGCGCAGGGTGCAGGCGGCGGCGCCCCGGCTGCTCTCGACCTGGAAGGTGCAATGGCCGATGTTGAAGCGGCTGCGCAGGCCGTCGCAGGCGGCGCGGATCAGCAGGTCGGGCTCCAAGGGAACGGCCTCGCCGCAGACCAGGTGGGCGGTGAGCGCGGTGGTGGTGGTGCTCAGGCCCCAGATGTGCAGGTCGTGCACCTCGGACACGCCGGGCAGGGTGCGCAGGAAGCCCTCCACCTGCACGGGTGCCACGCCGGCGGGCACCGCGTCCATGGCCAGCGCCATGCTCTCGCGCAGCAGGCCCCAGCTGCTCCAGCCGATCACCGCGACGATGGCGAGGCTGGCGAGCGGGTCGATCCAGGTGGCGCCGGTGAGCAGGATCAGGCCGGCGGCCAGTACCACGCCGGCGGAAACCGCGGCGTCGCCGGCCATGTGCAGGAAGGCGCCGCGGACGTTGAGATCGTCGTGGCGGCCGCGCATGAACATCAGGGCGGTGGTGCCGTTCACCGCGATGCCGACGGCGGCGACGCGCATCACGGTGGCGCTGCCGACGGCGCCGGGCGCCAGCAGATGCTGGATCGCGCTCACGCTGATCGCGCCGATGCCGACCAGCAGCACCACGGCGTTGGCCAGCGAGGCGAGGATGGTGCCGCGGCCCCAGCCATAGGTGCGGCGCGCGGACGGCGCGCGGCGGGCGAGCACGACCGCGACCCAGGCGAGCACGAGGCCGAGCACGTCGCCGAGGTTGTGCACCGCGTCGGCGAGCAGCGCCACGGAGTGCGCGGCCAGGCCGAAGCCGACCTGCAGCGCCACGAAGCCGGCGTTCAGCGCGGTGCCGACGGCGAAGGCGGCGTCGAAGCGGGCAGGGGCGTGGGAGTGGCCGGCGTGGCCGTGGGCTGCGTGGCCGTGGCCGGAGTGGTCGTGCCTGGCCTGATCGTGCCCGGACTGGAGAGCGTCGTGGCTGTGGGCCACGTGGTCGTGCCCGGGCGGGTGGGCGTCGTCGTGCGCATGGTCGTGCCCCATCACCCGATCCTCCTGGCGCCCCGCCGTGGCACAGCCTGCGCGCCGATGCGAGACGCGGTGGTCCGGGCGTTGCGTAGCATGGGGGTGGTCGGGCGGTATATGGCGGGTGGGGCGTGGCCCCGAGGCAGGCCCTGAGCGAAGCCCGCACGCAGGGCCTCCGGGTTGGGGGCCCTGCCAGGCAGGCAAGCAAGGCTGGGCTCTGCCCAGACCCGCAAAGGGTCCGAGGACCCTTTGATCCCATTTCTTAAGTCAAGCCGGTCCAGGGGGCTTCTCCCTAGCGGAGTTTGAGGCAGAGCCTCAACACCGTAAGGCTTGGCCGAATATCTAGCTGACAGAAGACCTAGATTTTTCGAAATCCTGATTGAGGGTTTCAATCAGGCGGTCGCTATTGTGTCTCGACCCAGTCATGACACTTATCCGACCGTCACCCCGGAACGCTCAAAGGCCTGATTAAGTGTTTCTAATAATTGATTTGTTATTTTTTGATTGGCAGTATCTACTCTAATGGTTGGATTTTTTATGTCTCTTAAAGTGAATAGGACATGGAATTTCTCCTTCCAGAATGCAGAACCATTACTGCGCTCGACCCACCCAGAATTGTAATCTCTGACATCTTTTAGGTCGAACAAGAAAGGTGGCTTCCCAAATATCTTGACAACAATCTTACTTTTATTTGTATCGATAGCTACGGAACAAAAAGCACATTTCCACTCATAGTCGGGTTTCAGACCGTTGTTACCTATAAATGTCTGCACATTTCTATCGTACTTTCGGTTACTTCTACGCTATAGGGTAAATATTGCAGCAATGATGCTGGTAAGAATCAAAATCCCTAAAACGCCGCCTAAATCCATTTAGACCCCCAGCTTCTTTTACTTGTGGTCATAACTGACTCGTTGCAAGACGTTACCAGAATCCAGAATTTCGTCTAGTGGGCACGTTCAGTATGCGTACCCACCGCGAGGGCCACCCATGCCCGCCCATGCATCCTGGATGCATGGAACCAAGCCCCGCTTGCTTTCCTTCGCTCCAGGCCCCGCCCCCAGCCTCGCCCTTCACCCCGGCAGCAGCGCCGCGTAGTGTTCGAGCACCAGGGCGCGGCGTATCTTGTGGCTGGGGGTGAGCAGCCCGTTCTCCACCGTGAACGGCTCGACGACGATGTGGCGGCGGATGCGCTCGGTGACCGACAGCGCGGCGTTGGCGCGCGCGACCGCGGCGGCGACGGCGGCGGCATCCGCGCCGGCGGCAGGCACGACGAGCGCGGAGAGCCCCGGGCGGCCGTCGCCGGCGACCACGGCCTGGGCGATCTCGGGCTCGGCGGCGAGGCGGCCCTCGACGTGGGCGGGGAACACCTTCTCGCCGCCGGAGAGGATGATGACGTCGCGCTTGCGGTCGGTGATGCGCAGGTGGCCATGGGCGTCGAAGCTCGCGATGTCGCCGGTGTGCAGCCAGCCGTCCCGGATCGTGCGCGCGGTGGCCTTGGGCTGTCCCCAGTAGCCGTCCATCACCAGCTCGCCGCGCACCAGCAGCTCGCCGTCCGGGGCGAGGCGCAGCGCCACGCCGTCGAGCGGCAGGCCCACGGTGCCGGGGCGGGGTGCTGCGAACGGATTGACGCTGATCACCGGGCCGGCCTCGGTCTGGCCGTAGCCCTGCATCACGCGCAGGCCGAGGGCTGCGAAGAAGCGCTCGACATCGGGATCGAGCCTCGCGGCACCGCTCACCGCGGCCACCAGCCGGCCGCCGAAACGCGACCGCACCCTCCGGCGCACCAGGCGGTCCAGCGCGCGGTCGAGCAGGCGGTCGGCGGGCGTGGCCTGGCCGTCGAGGCGGCGCAGCCCGGCGGCGAGCGCGCGGTCGAACAGGGCGCGCCGCCACGCCGGCTGTGCGGCGCGCTGCGACAGGATGCGGCCGCGCACCACGTCGAGCAGGCGCGGCACCAGGGAGATCACCGCGGGGCGCACCGCGAGCAGGTCGGCGGCGAGGTGCTCGACGCCGCGGCCGTAGCAGACCTCCAGGCCGAGGCTGGGGAACAGGAACAGGCCCACGGTGTGCTCGTAGGAGTGGCTGGCGGGAAGGAACGACAGGTAGGCGGCGTGGCCGAGGTTGAGCGGCTCCACGATGGCGGCCAGGGCGCGGCAGTTCGCGAGGATCGCGCGGTGCGGCAGCATCACCCCGCGCGGCGGGCCGCCGGTGCCCGAGGTGTAGAGCAGGCAGGCCATCGCCCCGGGCCGGATCTGCGCGGCCTCGGCGGCGATGTCGTCGGGCGGGCGCGGGTCTGCCGCGAGCGCGTCCCAGCGCAGGTCGCACTCCGCGCCCGGGTCGAAGGCGACGAGGCGGTCCAGCCCGTCGGCCAGCGCCGCGGCCTCGCGCACCCGGCGGGCGAGCGCCGGGGTTGAGACGATCGCGGTGCGCGCCCCGGAGTCGCGCAGGACGTGGGCGTGGTCGGCGGCGGTGTTGGTGGGGTAGGCGGGCACCGGGACCGCGCGGATCGCCATCAGCGCCACCTCGGCCACCGCGATCTCCGGGCGGTTCTGCGAGACGAGGAGCACGCGGTCGCCGGCGACCACGCCGGCGGCGCGCAGCCCGCGGGCGACGGAGGCGGCCTGGCGGGCGAACCCGGCCCAGGACAGGGCGTGCCAGGCGCCGTCGCGATGGCTGCGGAACGCGGTGCGCGCGGGCCAGAGCCGGGCGCGGTCGAACATCATCGCGGCGAGGTTGGGCCATGCCGAAGCGCCGGGACGGCCCGGTGACGGCGCTCCGGGCGGGCCGGTGGTGCGGGCGGGCGGGCGGCTGTTCTGCGGCTGGTCCACGCTGGTCCCTTTGACGTCCCCCGCCGCGACCTTAGATGAGAGCATACTCGCTGGAACAGGACGGATTTCGCAGATGACGCCACGTGGTGCCGCACTCCTCCCGCACGGGACGGCCCTCCGTCCGGACGCCCGCGCCGCTTCGCCCGACGGGGAGGGCGTTGCGCGTCGCGAGCTGCCGGCACTGCCCGCCTGGGACCTCGGCGCCCTGTACGACGGCCGCACCAGCCCGAGGATCGCGGAGGACCTGGCGGCGTCGGAGCAGGCGGCGCAGGCCTTCGCAACCGCGTTCGAGGGCAGGCTGGCGGGGCTGGACGGCGCCGGCCTGGCTGCGGCGATCGCCGAGTACGAGCGCGTCGACGAGGTGCTCGGGCGTCTGATGTCGTACGCGCAGCTGCTGTTCAGCGGCGACTCCACCGACGCGGAGATCGGCCAGTTCACCCAGACGATGAGCGAGCGGGTGACGGCGATCTCGTCGCACCTGGTGTTCTTCACCCTGGAGCTGAACCGGCTGGAGGACGCGGCGCTCGACGCCAAGCTTGCCGACCCGGCGCTGGCGCACTGGCGGCCGTTCCTGCGCGACCTGCGCACCTTCCGGCCGCACCAGCTCGACGACAGCCTGGAGAAGCTGCTGCACGAGAAGGAGGTGACCGGCCGCGCCGCCTGGAGCCGGCTGTTCGACGAGACCATCGCCGGCCTGCGCATCCCGCTCGACGGCGAGAGCCGCACGGTGGGCGACGTGCTGAACACGCTGTCCGACCGCGACCGGGCGACGCGCGAGCGGGCGGGGCACGCGATCGGCACCGCGTTCGGCGAGCGGGCGAAGCTGTTCTCGCTGATCACCAACACGCTGGCCAAGGACAAGGAGATTCTTGATACGTGGCGGCGCTATCCCCGGCCGGAGTCGGCGCGCAACCGCGGCAACATGGTCGAGGACGAGGTGGTCGACGCGCTGGTCTCCGCGGTGGTCGCGGACTACCCGCGGCTGTCGCACCGCTACTACGCGATGAAGGCGAAGTGGCTGGGGCTGGACAAGCTCCAGCACTGGGACCGCAACGCGCCGCTGCCGGACGACGACGACCGCTCGATCCCGTGGGAGGAGGCCCGCTCGCGGGTGCTGACGGCGTATTCCGGCTTCGACCCGGAAATGGGGCGGATCGGCAGCCGTTTCTTCGACGAAAGCTGGATCGATGCCGGGCTGCGCGACGGCAAGTCGGGCGGGGCGTTCGCGCACCCGACCGTACCGTCGGCGCATCCCTATATCCTGATGAACTATCACGGCCGCACCCGCGACGTGATGACGCTGGCCCACGAGCTGGGACACGGGGTGCACCAGGTGCTGGCCTCCGAGCGCGGCTACTTCATGTCCTCGACGCCGCTGACCCTCGCCGAGACCGCGAGCGTGTTCGGCGAGATGCTGACCTTCCGCGCGCTGCTGGATGCCGAGACCGATCCGAAGCGGCGGCGCGTCATGCTGGCCTCCAAGGTCGAGGACATGCTGAACACCGTGGTGCGCCAGGTCGCGTTCTACCGTTTCGAGCAGAAGGTGCATGCGGCACGGCGTGGCGGCGAGCTGATGGCCGAGGAGATCGGCCGCATCTGGCTGGAGGTGCAGACCGAGAGCCTGGGGCCGGCCTTCGAGTTCGCGCCGGAGTATGGCGTGTTCTGGGCCTACGTGCCGCACTTCGTCCACTCGCCGTTCTACGTCTATGCGTATGCGTTCGGGGACTGCCTGGTGAACGCGCTGTACTCCGTGTTCCAGGGCGGGCATCCCGGGTTCCAGGCCAAGTACCTGGAGATGCTGCGGGCAGGCGGCACCAGGCGGCATCGCGAGCTGCTGGCGCCGTTCGGGCTGGATGCCGGCAATCCGGCGTTCTGGCGGCGCGGACTCGACGTGATTGCCGGCTTCATCGACGAGTTGGAGGCCACCTGATGGTCGAACGCCCACCTGCCCGCCCGCTGGCCGAGCGCCCCAGGGCCAATTTGTTCGGCGAGGTGCGGCGGATGGCGCGCACGTCGGGCGCCGTGGGCGGCATCGCGGCGCGGGTGGCCGGGGAACGGGTGTTCGGCCTCAAGACCAACAAGAACGCCCACGCCGAGGACCTCAAGGCGGTGCTCGGCGGGCTCAAGGGCCCGCTGATGAAGGTGGCGCAGTTCCTCTCCACCATCCCGGACGCGCTGCCGGAGGAGTATGCCGAGGAGCTGGCGCAGCTTCAGGCCAACGCGCCGGCGATGGGCGCGGGCTTCGTGCGCCGGCGGATGGCAAGCGAGCTCGGGCCGGACTGGCAGTCGCGGTTCGCGAGCTTCGAGCAGACCGCCTGCGCCGCCGCCAGCCTGGGGCAGGTGCACCGCGCGACGCTGCACGACGGAACGCAGGTCGCCTGCAAGCTGCAGTATCCGGACATGCCGAGCACGGTGGAGGCGGACCTGCGCCAGCTCCGTCTGGCGATGTCGATCTACAAGCGCATGGACAACGCGATCCAGGGCGACGAGATATACGCCGAGCTGTCGGAGCGGCTGCGCGAGGAGCTGGACTACACCCGCGAGGCCGCGCAGATGACGCTCTACGGCCAGATGCTGGAGGGCGAGGCCGACCTGCGCGTGCCGACGCCGGTGGCGGAGCTGACGACGACGCGGCTGCTGACGATGAGCTGGGTCGAGGGCGGCGGCATGCAGCGCTGGCTCGACACCGAGCCCTCGCAGGAGGCGCGCAACCGGGTGGCGCGGGCGCTGTTCCACGCCTGGTACCGGCCGCTCTACCAGTATGGCGTGATCCACGGCGACCCGCACATGGGCAACATGCAGGTCCGTCCGGATGGCGGTCTCAACCTGCTGGATTTCGGCGCGATCCGGGTGTTCCCGCCGAGCTTCGTGCAGGGCGTGATCGAGCTGTACGAGGCGGTCAAGACCAAGGACGAGGACCGGGCGCACGCGGCCTACGAGCGCTGGGGGTTCGTCGACCTGTCTCGCGAGAAGATGGGCTACCTGAACCAGTGGGCGGAGTTCGTCTACGAGCCGCTGCTCGACAACCGGATCAGGCGCATCCAGGAGAACGGCGACTCCCAGTACGGCCGCAGCGTCGCGGAGAAGGTGCATGCCGGGCTGCAGCAGAGCGGGGGCGTCAAGCCGCCGCGCGAGTTCGTGCTGATGGACCGCTCGGCGGTAGGGTTGGGCAGCATCTTCCTGCGGCTGCGAGCGGAGCTGAACTGGTCGCAGATGTTCCACGAGCTGGCGGACGGGTTCGACGAGGCGGCGCTGGCGCAGCGCCAGGCGGCGGCGCTGGCGCGGGCTGGGGTGCCGGCAACCGTGTAGGAAGCAAGGCCAGGACGCTGTCCTGGACCTGCCAAAGGGCGAGCCCTTTGGAAACCTCGACTAGGATTCGTCTCTCATGTGCGCCGGTCCAGGGGCGCTGCCCCTGGCGGGTCCAGGGCAGAGCCCTGGCCTCCCTTTGCGCCCCGTGCCACCACCGCGCCGACCAGCAGCAGCACCGGCCCGGCCTCCGCCCACCCCGGCGCGTCGGCGACCAGGCTGTCGAGCGTGCCACGCAGCAGCCGCTGCGTGTCCCTGCCGCCGTTCTCGACCAGGGCCGCGGGCGTGGTCGGGTCGAGCCCGGCACCGAGCAGGCCGTCGCGCAGCCGGGGCAGGGCGGACAGGCCCATGTACACCGCGAGCGTTCCCGAGCGTGCCAGGGTCGGCCAGTCCAGGTCCGCGGTGTGTCCGGTCACGAAGGTCAGCGACTGCGACGCGTCGCGGTGGGTCAGCGGGATGCCGGCCTGGGCGGCGCAGGCCAGGGCGGCGGTGACGCCGGGCACGACCTCCACGGTGATGCCGGCGGCGCGCAGGGCCTCCGCCTCCTCGCCGCCGCGGCCGAACACGAACGGGTCGCCGCCCTTCAGCCGCACGACCTTGCGGCCCTCGCGGCCGAGGCGGACCAGCAGGGCGTTGATCTCGTCCTGCGGCAGGGAGTGGCGCGGGCCGCTCTTGCCGACGTCGATGCGCTCGGCGTCGCGCCGGGCGGCCTCCAGCACCGGCGCGCCGACCAGGCGGTCGTGCACGATCACGTCGGCCTCGCCGAGCAGGCGCAGCGCACGCAGGGTGAGCAGGTCGGCCGCGCCCGGGCCTGCGCCGACCAGGTGCACGATGCCGCGCTCGGGTGTGTCCGCCTCGCCCTCGGCGGCGTCGAGCGCCTCGGCGTAGGCGGCGCGGGCGGTCTCGTCCTGGCCAGCGAGCATCAGCTCGGCGACGCGGCCGCCGAGCGCGCGCTCCAGCATCCTGCGGCGGCGCAGCACGTCGGGCAGGCGACGCCGGGTCTCGGCCTTGAAGGCGTCGGCCAGCGCGCCGAGGCGGCCGTAGGCGGGAGCCACCAGGCTCTCGATGCGCGCGCGCAGCAGCCGGGCCAGCACCGGGGCCGCGCCGCCCGAGGAGATCGCGATGGTCAGCGGGTCGCGGTCGACGATCGCCGGGGTGATGAAGCTGCACAGCTCCGGCCGGTCGACGCAGTTCACCGGGATGCCCAGGCGGGTGGCCTCGGCGAACACCGCCTGCAACTGGTCCTCGGGGGCGCCGGCGCCCACGGCGATGCTGCAGCCGCGCAGGCAGACCGGGTCGAAGCCGGTGCAGAAATCCACCGCGGCGCCGGCCTTGCGCAGCGGCTCGGCCTTGCGGTCGCCGACCTCGCCGCCGCCGACGATCAGGGCGCGGCGGCCGGACAGCTCGAGGAAGATCGGGAAGCTGCGCACTTCGCCTCCTGGCCGTGTGGACCTTCGTGGAACGTTGTCAGGAGCAGGAAAGGCCGGGCTTTGCCCAGACCCACCAAAGGCCGAGGCCTTTGGAAACCATTTACTTGGAAAACCGGATTCTCAAGGCTTGGCCTTGAGCGAAGTCCAGAGGCAGAGCCTCTGGCCTTGCCTGCCTGGTCTGGCCGACGTCGGCGGTCTCCAGACCCGACACGCGAAACCCGACCGGATGACCGGTCGGGTTTCCTGTGGTCACGCCAGGCAGAAGCCGGAACGCCGGCGGGGCGCGGCCGCGCCCGCCGGTGCCCGGGTCAGAGGAAGCTGGCCGCCGTGAGGTGGCTGTCGCCCACGAACTGGACCTTGGTGTTGTCGGCGAGCGTGATGGTGGTGCTGCCGCCGCTGACGGTCGCGGTGTTCAGCACCGCCGCCGTGGTGGAGTTGTAGCCGGACAGCAGCACCCGGTTGGCGGAGGAACTGCCGAAGTCGGTGATGTAGTCCGTGGCCCCCGCCGTGGCGCCGGCGACGAACTCGAACGTGTTGCTGCCGCCGTTGCCGGTGATCACCGAGGAGCCCTTGCCGGCGACGAACAGGTCGTTGCCGGCACCGCCGGCCAGGGCGGAGGTGCCGGTGCCGCCGAAGAACACGTTGGCGCCGGTGGCGCTGGCACCCTGCAGGGTCTCGTTGCCCGCGGCGGCGGCGAGGATGTTGCCCGACGCGGCCCCGAACAGGTTGATGGTGCCGCCCGCGCCGCCGAACAGCACCGTGGGCGTGTTGCCGGTGATCACGCTGGTGACCCCGGCGCCGCCGACGAAGATCAGGCTGCCGGTCCCGGCGAACAGCGCCTGGGTGGCGCCGGCGCCATAGACGACGTCGGTGCCGGTGCTGCCCAGGATCGTGTCGGCGCCCTGCGAAGTGACGGTGTTGGCGCCGCTGCCGAGGCCGACGAGGCTGGTGCCGGTGCCGGTGGCGATCAGGTTGGTGCCGGAGCCGGCGAAGATCGTGTTGCTGCCGGCGTTCGAGCCGACGATCGTGTAGTTGCCGCCGCCCGTCGTGGCGCCCTCGACGAGGCTGGGGCCGCCGTTCAGCAGCAGCTCCCCGCCCGCCCCGGCCGCGCCGTAGTAGGTCACGCCCGCGGTCGCGCCGACCACGGTGTTGGCGGTCATGGCCGCGCCGTTGATGGTGGCGGCGCCGGCGATGTCGAGGATGTCGGCATAGCCCGCGGGCGCCACGACGTTGGCGCCGCCGGCGTCGACCAGCAGCACGCCGCCGGTGCCGCCGGCAAGGGTGGCCGGGCCGATGGACAGGTTGCCGATCGTCAGCCCGCCGGTGCCGGCGGCGGTGGCGATCTGCGACACCACCGAGCCGGCGATGGTGACGGGCGCGAGCTGCGCGTCGGTGAAGCCGCCGCCGACCTGCACGCTCTCGATCACCGCCTGGGTCAGCAGCGCCTGCGCGGGGCTCAGGATCGCCTGGGCGAGGGCGACCATCGCCTGGTCGGAGCCGCCGGCGATCTCCGCCTTGATGCTGGCGACGAGGGCCTGGTCGTTGGACACCTGGTCGGCCGCGAAGACGATCTCGGAGAGGGTGCCGGTGAAGCTGCCGAGCGTGCTGACCTGGATCGCCTGCGCGCTGGTGAGCGTGGTCGGCACCACGAGCGTGCCGGTGACGGCGGTGCCGGTGGCGTTGGTGCCCGCGGCGGAGGCGGCGTTCAGGGCGGCGGCGGCGGCGGTGATGTTGGCGCCGGCCTGGGCGTTCTCGCAGCGGGTCCAGTAGCCGTACATCTGCAGGCTGAGGTCGGGCGAGGTGGTGGCGCTCGCCGAGATCATCCCCTCCTGCATCGCCGTCAGGCCGCCCTGGATGGCGGTGGTGACGAAGGCCTGGTCGGCGGCGTTGGAGCTGGTGGTGGGCGCCAGCGGCGGTCCGGCGATCGGCATGGAGTTCGGCACCGCCGGCAACGCGGTGCCGGCCAGCGCGGCCTGGACGTACTGCGTCTCGGCGAGGTGCTCGGTGACGAGGCTGTTGCTGCCCTTCGCGGCCTGGATGGCGACGGGGTTGCTACCCGAGCTGATCTCGGTGGACGCGCCGGCGATGTCCTGCTGCTTCAGCGTGACCACGTCGGCGAGGTAGGTGGTGTCGAAGGCGGTGCCGGTCAGCGAGCCGAGGCTGGTGATCAGGGCGACCTGGGGCACGCCCGGGCCGCTGGGCGACTGCACGTTGTAGGCCTTGGCGACCGCGAGATCGGCTCCGATGAGGCGGGCGTAGTCCACGCCGAACCAGCGGCCCAGCTCGCCCACCGTGGCGGAGGCTGCCTGGTTCGCCGCGGACGAGTCTATCTGCGCCTCGGCATACTTGATCTCGGTGTCGCTGAGCAGGAACGTCTGGTCCTGCGCGCTGAGCGTCGTCGTGGTCGATCCTGACAAGTCACGTCCCCCCGGATTTCCTGGCCGCCCGCTGCGGCGATGCCAGTGCAAACGCACAAGACCACCTTATCGGTCATCACACAACGTCGTGACGCGAGTATTTGATGGCAGCGCCGCGCAACTGTTACAATGAGTGCAGCGGGGTACTCGGATGCTTTGGTGGACGCAACCTGTGCGCGCTCCGACTTGCCGGAACGGGCGGCGAGCAGCGGCGGCGATGCCCGGCGGCATCGGCCAACGAGCGGCGCGGCTCTCCCGGATCGCCGCGCCGCGTGGTGCGCCAGCCCCGGTCCGGATCGCCGGGATCGCCGCGGGACGGGCCGCCTGCGGTCCGAGGACCGGGCATCGTCGCGGCATTGACCGAGGCCGGCACGGGTCCTATCCACGAATCTACATAGATGTGGCTGCGCGCGGGCCGGGGCGGCGAGGCGGTCCGGTGCGCAGGCCCGGCGTGGAAAGGCTGTGGATGACGAACAGGGTCCTGGTCACCGGGGGTGCCGGCTTCATCGGCTGTCACCTGGTACGCGCGCTGCTGGCCCGCGGCGACGACGTGCGGGTGCTCGACAGCCTGATCGACCAGGTGCATGGCGCGGGCGCGACCGCGGAGCTTGCGGCAGGCCATCCCGTGCTGCGCGAGGTGGAGTTCGTCCATGCCGACGTGCGCGACCCCGAGCGGGTGGCGGCGGCGCTGCGCGGCGTGGACCGTGTCGTGCACCTCGCGGCCGAGGTCGGCGTCGGGCAGAGCATGTATGCCATCGAGCGCTACGTCTCGGTCAACGACACCGGCACCGCGGTGCTGGCCGAGGCGCTGACGCGGCGGCCGGTGGAGCGCGTCGTGGTGGCCTCGTCGATGAGCGTGTACGGCGAGGGGCTGTATCGCAGCGCCGCCGGCGCGGTGATGGAGGACGTCAAGCGCCCGGCGGGCCGCGTCGGCGGATCGTGGGACCCGGCGGACGCGGACGGGGTGCCGCTGCGGCCGATCGCCACCCCGGAATGGAAGCGGCCCAGCGTCGGCTCGGTGTACGCGCTGACCAAGTACGTGCAGGAGCGGCTGCTGCTGACGGTGGCGCCGGCATACGGGATGCAGGGCGTGGCGCTGCGGCTGTTCAACGCCTACGGGCCGGGGCAGGCGCTGTCGAACCCCTACACCGGCGTGCTGGCGATCTTCGCGAGCAGGCTGCACAACGCCGAGCGGCCGCTGGTGTTTGAGGATGGCGAGCAGCGCCGCGATTTCGTGCACGTCGACGACGTGGCGCGCGCCTTCCTGCTGGCGCTGGACGTGCCCGAGGCGGCCGGCCAGGTGTTCAACATCGGCAGCGGCCAGGACGTGTCGATCAACCAGGTGGCGCAGGCGATGGCCGACGCGATGGGCCAGCCCGGCCGCACGCCGGAGCTGGTCGGCAAGGCCAGGTCCGGCGACATCCGCCACTGCTTCGCCGACATCGGGCTGGCGCGCGAGGTGCTGGGCTACGCGCCGCGGCGCTCGTTCGGCGACAGCCTCGGCGAGCTGGCGGAGTGGGTGCGCCGGCAGCAGGCGACCGACCGGGTGGAGCAGGCGCGGCGCGAGCTGGAAACGCGCGGACTGGTGGCGTGAGCGCGGCGTCGGGGTGCGGCCGGATCGTGGGCGGATGCCGCCTCCGCGCGGCGGGATGGCGGTGAGCGGCAGGGCCGGGGCGCCGGCGGTGCTCGGCGCGCGGCCGGTGCTGGTCACCGGAGGCGCCGGGTTCATCGGCTGCAACCTCGCCGACCGCCTGGCGGCCGAGGGCCACCACGTCCTGGTGTTCGACGCGATGGCGCGCGACGGCGTGGAGCGCAACCTCGCCTGGCTGAAGCGCCGCCATCCGCGCCGGGTGTCGGCGGTGGTGGCCGACATCCGCGACCGCGACGCGGTGGAGGCCGCGGTCTCCGGGGCGACGGCGGTGTTCCACCTCGCGGCCCAGGTCGCGGTGACCACGAGCCTGGTGGAGCCGGAGGCGGATTTCGACGTCAACGTGCGCGGCACGCTGTTCCTGCTGGAGGCGCTGCGGCGGCGGGGCGGCGGGGTGCCGCTGGTGTTCGCCAGCACCAACAAGGTGTACGGCGACCTCGGCGATGTCGGCGTGGCGCTGGCGGACCTGCCCTCGCTCGACGGCGGCGCGCACGGTCCAGGGGCGGCGGCGACGCGCGGCTGGCTGCCGGAGGACGCGGGCCTGCGGGCGCACGGCATCTCCGAGGCGCGGCCGCTGTCGTTCCACACCCCGTACGGGTGCTCCAAGGGGGCGGCGGACCAGTACGTGCTGGATTACGCCCGCTCGTTCGGGGTGCCGGCCTGCGTGCTGCGGATGAGCTGCATCTACGGGCCGCGACAGATGGGCACCGAGGACCAGGGCTGGCTCGCGCACTTCCTCCTGTCGATGCTGGCGGGCCGGCCGATCAGCATCTACGGCGACGGGCGGCAGGTGCGCGACGTGCTGTACGTCGACGACGCGGTGGAGGCCTACCTGGCGTGCTGGCGGCGGATCGGCGAGGTCGCGGGCCGGGCGTTCAACCTGGGCGGGGGTGCCGCGAACGCGGTGACGCTGCGCGCGGCGATCACGGAGCTGGAGGCGGTCACCGGGCGGCGTTCGGCGCTGTCGTTCGACGACTGGCGGCCGGGCGACCAGCGCTACTTCGTGGCGGATTCGCGCGAGGCGGCACGGGTGCTCGGGCTGTCGGCGCCGGTGGGCTGGCGCGACGGGCTGCGCCGCCTCGCGCAGTCGCTGACGACCCAGGAGGACGGGGCGGCGCTGCAGCACGCGGCCGGCGGTGCCGGGGAGTCCGGCGCTGCGGCCTCGGGCGGCCTGCGGGCGGTGGGGGCATGAGGGTCGCGCTGCTCAACCCGCCGTGGGATTTCACCGGCAGCATCTACTTCGGCTGCCGCGAGCCGCACCTGCCGATCGAGCTCGGCGCGTGCGCGGCGCTGCTGGAGCGCGCCGGGCACGAGACGCTGCTGCTCGACGGACTGCTGCAGGGGCTCGACATGGCGGCGATGGCGCAGGAGGTGGCCGCCTTCGCGCCGGCGATGACGGTGCTGACCACGGCGCCGTCCTATCTGTTCTGGCGCTGCGCGCAGCCGGAACTGCGGGTGCCGCGGCAGATGGTCGAGGCGCTGGGCGGGCGCGGGGCGGAGGGCGGGCGGGCGGGCCGCGTGGTGGCGGTGGGGCCGCACGGCTCGTCGACGCCGGCGGCGACGCTGCGCAAGCTCGGCTGCGACGCCGTGGTGCGCGGCGAGTGCGAGGAGGCGGTGCTGGCGCTGGCCGACGGCGCCGTCGCCGGCGTGCTGCCGGGCACCGCGGTGCTGGAGGGCGGCGTCCTGCAGGCCCCGGGCGCACCGCTGTCGACGCGGTTCACCGACCTGCCGGCGCTGCGCTGGCCGGACGGATGGGTGCGGCGGCACCGGCACCACCATCATCGGTTCGACGCGCACCCGGACGTGCCCGGCGCCGAGGTCGAGGCGTCGCGCGGCTGCCCCTACACCTGCTCGTTCTGCGCCAAGATCGATTTCCGCGACAAGTACCGCAGGCGCGACCTCGCGGTGCTGATGACGGAGATCGAGGCGCTTCAGGCGCAGGGCGTCGGCTACCTGTATTTCATCGACGAGATCTTCCTGCCCGACGCGGCGCTGCTCGACGCGCTGGTGGCGCTTGGCGGGCGGGGGGGCGCGCAGGGGCAGGGGATGCAGTTCGGCGTGCAGACCCGCATCGACCTGTGGAAGCCGGAGATGCTGGCGCTGCTCGGGCGCGCGGGCTGCGTGTCGATCGAGGCCGGGGTGGAGAGCCTCACTGCCGAGGGCCGCGCGGCGCTCGACAAGCGGTGCAGGATGAGCACCGAGGAGCTGGCGGACCGGCTGATCCTGGCGCGGCGCCACGTCCCGTTCGTGCAGGCGAACCTGATCGAGAGCGGCGGCGACGACGCGGCGATGGTGGCGGCGTGGCGCGACCGGCTGCGCGGCGAGGGGGTGTGGGCGAACGACCCGGTGCCGCTCTACCCCTATCCCAGCTCGCCCGACTACCGGCGGCTGTGGGGCGAGCCGGACGAGCTGGCCTGGGAGCGGGCGCACGCGCACTACCTCGCGCAGCACCAAAGATTCTCCGACGTGCAGGGCGGCATCGCGGAGGCGCCGGTGGCGCTGCCGGCGCTGGAGGCGGCGTGCGGCTGCTGAGGGGGGCTGGCAGGCAAGGAAGGCCAGAGGCTCTGCCTCTGGACTCCGCCAAAGGCTCGCCTTTGGAATCCACTTGCTTAAGAAAACGGTTTCCAAAGGCCTCGGCCTTTGGCGGGTCCAGGGCAGAGCCCTGGCCTTCCCTGTGCGCCTGCTGCTGACCACCGACGCCGTGGGCGGCGTCTGGCGCTACAGCCTCGAACTTGCCGCCGGCCTGGGCTGGGACGTGACGCTGGCTGTGCTGGGTCCGCCGCCCACTGCGGCGCAGCGGGCCGAGGCGGCAGGCTTGCGGATCGTGGACACGGGCCTGCCGCTGGACTGGACCGCACCGGATGCGGCGTCGCTGCGGGCGTCGGCCGAGGCGCTGGCGGCGTTGGCGGCGCGCGAGGGCGCGGAGGCGGCGCAGCTCCATGCCCCGGCGCTGGTGGGCGCGGCGCATTGGCCGGTGCCGGTGGTGGCGGTGGCGCATTCCGATCTCGCGACCTGGTGGGCGGCGATGCGCGAAGGGCCGGTGGCGGCGGAGTTCGCCTGGAACGTGGCAGCGACCGCGGCGGGGCTGCGGCGCGCGGACGCCGTGGTGGCACCGAGCCGGGCCATGGCCGAGGCGCTGCGGCATGCACACAGAAGCGAGCGGGCGATCGAGGTGGTGCACAACGGCCGTCGTTCGCTGCCGCGCGGGCGCGGGCCGCGGCGGCGCGCGGTGGTGACGGCCGGGCGGCTGTGGGACGAGGCGAAGGGGGCCGCGGTGCTGGACCGGGCTGCGGCCGGACTGGACGCGCCGGTCCGGGCGGCGGGCGCGATGGCGGGACCGAACGGCGCGAGGTTCGCGCCGCGGCATCTGCGGCTGCTGGGCGTGCTGGACGAGGCCGGGCTGGCGGAAGTGATGGCGGGGGCGACGGTGTTCGCCTCGGCGGCGCGCTACGAGCCATTCGGGCTTTCGGTGCTGGAGGCGGCGCAGGCGGGTCTGGCGCTGGTGCTGTCCGACATCGCCAGCCTGCGCGAGCTGTGGGACGGCGCGGCGCTGTTCGTGGCGCCTGGCGACGCGGCGGGCTTTGCGCAGGCGATGCGGCGGGCGCTGGACGCGCCGGAGGCCCTGGCGGCCGCGGCGTGCGAGCGGGCGGAGCGCTACGGCGTGGCGGCGATGGCGACGGGGATGGCCGAGGTGTACCGACGTGTCGCGCCACCGGGCAGGGTGCGGCCTGAAGGCAAGGCAAGGCCAGAGGCTCTGCCTCTGGACTCCGCTCAAGGCTCGCCTTGAGAATCTCTTCCTCGAGTCAAGGGATCAAAGGGCCTCACGGCCCTTTGCGGGTCTGGGCAGAGCCCAGGCTTGCTTTCTGCCTTTTGGCCGCCGGTCGAGGGAAGGCCCGGATTCCATGACTCTGCTGTCCTGATGCGGGTCGTCTATGTCACGCACTCCCTGGAGTCCTGCTGGAACCACGGCAACGCGCATTTCCTGCGCGGCGTGCTGCGCGAGCTGGTGGCGCGCGGGCATGACGTGCGCGCGTTCGAGCCGGCGGAGTCCTGGAGCCGCGACAACCTCGTGCGGGATGCGGGCGAGGCGGGCCTGGCGGCGTTCGCGAAGTACTACCCGGAGCTGGGCACGACCCGGCTGGCGGCGGAGCCTGACCTGGACGCGATGCTCGACGGCGCCGACCTGGTGCTGGTGCACGAGTGGACCGAGCCGGCGCTGGTGGCCGCGATCGGCGCACGCCGGGCTGCGGGCGCACGGTTCGCGCTGCTGTTCCACGACACGCACCACCGCGCGGTCAGCGACCCCGAGGCGATCCGGCGCTTCGACCTGTCGGGCTATGACGGGGTGCTGGCGTTCGGCGAGACGCTGAGCGAGGTGTATCGCGGCTGGGGCTGGGGTGGGCGGGTGTTCACCTGGCACGAGGCGGCCGACGTCCGGCTGTTCCGCCCGCCGGCGGTCGAGGTCGAGCGGCGCGGGGCGGTGTGGATCGGCAACTGGGGCGACGGCGAGCGCACCGCCGAGCTGGAGGCGTTCCTGCTCGCCCCGCTGCACGCCGAGGCGATGCCGCTCGACATCCACGGCGTGCGCTACCCGGCCGAGGCGCTGGCGCTGCTGCGGCGCCACGGGACGTCGTACCGGGGCTGGCTGGCCAACCCGCGCGCGCCGGAGGTGTTCGCCCGCCACCTGCTCACCGTGCACGTGCCGCGCCGGTCCTACACCACGGCGCTGCCGGGCATCCCCACGATCCGGGTGTTCGAGGCGCTGGCCTGCGGCATCCCGCTGATCTCGGCGCCGTGGCGGGACAGCGAGGGCCTGTTCACGCCGGGCGAGGATTTCCTCACCGCCCAGGATGGCGACGCCATGCGCGCGCAGGTCAGGGCGCTGAGCGAGGACCCGGAGCTGCGCGCGCAGGTGGCGGCGCGCGGGCTGGCGACGATCCTGGCGCGCCACACCTGCGCGCACCGGGTGGACGAGCTGCTGGCGATCGTGGCGGGGCTCGGCGGGGCCGCCGCGCGGATGGCGGGCAGCGACGCGGCAGGCGGCGGAGCGGCGCGCAGCGGGGCGGCGGGCGACGGGGCGGCGGGCGACGGGGCAATGCGGGCGGCGGAGGGGGTGGGCTGATGGAGATCGCGTTCTACGGGTCGAGCCTGCTGTCGTCGTACTGGAACGGGGCGGCAACGTACTACCGCGGGCTGCTCGGCGCGATGGCGCGGCTCGGGCACGGCATCACCTTCTACGAGCCCGACGCGTTCGACCGGCAGAGCCACCGCGACATCGAGCCGCCGGACTGGGCCAGGGTGGTGGTGTGGCCGGCGACCCCGGACGGGCTGCGCGCGGTGCTCGCCGAGGCGGGCCGCGCCGACGTGGTGATGAAGGCGAGCGGCGTCGGCGTGTTCGACGCCGAGCTGCTGGCCGGCGTGGTGGCCGGCGCCCGGCCGGGGGCGCTGCGATGCCTCGTCGACGTGGATGCGCCGGCGACGCTGGCCGAGATGCGCCTCGACGCGGCGCATCCGGTGCGGCGCGCGCTGGCGGCGCTGGACCTGGTGGTGACGTATGGCGGCGGGCCGCCCGTGGTCTCCGCCTACCAGGGGTTCGGGGCGCGGCGCTGCGTGCCGATCTACAACGCGCTCGACCCGCGGACCCATCACCCCGTGCCGCCGGAGCCGCGCCTGGCTGCCGACCTGTCGTTCCTGGCCAACCGGCTGCCGGACCGCGAGGCCAGGGTGGAGCGGTTCTTCCTGGAGCCCGCGGCGGCCCTGCCCGGGCGGAAGTTCCTGCTCGGGGGCAACGGCTGGGACCGCAAGCCCATGCCGGGCAACGTCGGCCTGCTGGGTCATGTGCGCACGGCGGACCACAACGCCCTGAACTGCTCCGCGCTGGCGGTGCTCAACGTGGCGCGCGACAGCATGGCGGACGTGGGCTTCTCGCCGGCGACGCGGGTGTTCGAGGCGGCGGGCGCCGGCGCGTGCCTGATCACCGATGCCTGGGAGGGGATCGGGCAGTTCCTCCAGCCAGGCGAGGAGGTGCTGGTGGCGCGCGACGGCGCGGAGGTGGCCGAGCACCTGCGGACGCTGACCCCGGAGCGGGCGAGGCGGATCGGCGAGGCGGCGCGCTCGCGCGTGCTGGCAGGGCACACCTACGACCGTCGGGCGGCGGAGCTGGACGCGCTGCTCGCAGAGACCCTGGCGCGGGCCCGGGCGGCCTGAGCGGCGCGATGCGGCTGGTGTTCCTCGGGCTGAGCCTGTCCTCGTCGTGGGGCAACGGGCACGCGACGACCTACCGGGCGCTGCTGCGCGCGCTGGCGGCGCGGGGCCACGAGCTGCTGTTCCTGGAGCGCGACCAGCCCTGGTATGCCTCGGCCCGAGACCTCCCCGCGCCCGAGTTCTGCGAGCTGGCGCTGTACGGCTCGGTGGCGGGACTGGAGCCCTGGCGCGAGCGGATCGCCGCGGCCGATGCGGTGGTGCTCGGCTCCTACGTCACCGACGGCGTGGCGGTGGCGGCCTGGCTGCGCGGCGGCGTGCGCGGGGTGTTCGCGTTCTACGACATCGACACGCCGGTGACCCTGGCGCGGCTGGCGGCCGGGGAGCGCGACTATGTCGATGCGGCGTCCATCCCCGGCTTCGACCTGTACCTGTCGTTCACCGGCGGCCCGACGCTGGCGAGGCTGGAGCGCGAGTACGGGGCGCGTCGGGCGCGGGCGTTCTACTGCTCGGTCGATCCGGAACGCTACCGGGCGACCGGCGGCGCCGTGCGCTGGGACCTCGGCTACCTTGGCACCTACAGCGCGGACCGGCAGCCGGTGCTGGAGCGGCTGCTGCTGGAGCCGGCGCGCCGCGCGCCGCACCGACGCTTCGTGGTGGCGGGGCCGCAATATCCCGACACCGCGGGCTGGCCGGCGAACGTCGAGCGCATCGAGCACCTGCCGCCGGTGGACCACGCCGGGTTCTACTCGGCCTGCGCCTGGACGCTGAACGTCACCCGGGCGGACATGGTCGCGGCCGGCTGGAGCCCCAGCGTGCGGCTGTTCGAGGCGGGGGCGTGCGCCACGCCGATCATCTCCGATCCCTGGCCCGGGCTGGACGAGGTGCTGCGCGTCGGCCCGGAGCTGCGCGTGGCGGAGGGCGCCGAGGACGTGCTGGCGCTGCTGGACTGGCCGGACGCGGCGCGCAGGGCGATCGGCGAGGCGGGGCGGGCGCGGGTGCTGGCCGGGCACACGGCGGCGCACCGGGCGGCAGAGCTGGAGAGGATGATCGCGGAGGTGGGCGGCGCATGAAGGAAGGCCAGGGCTCTGCCCCATCGCCTGGAAGCGGGGACCTGCCAGGGCGAGCCGCCCTGGACCGGCCTACACGAGGCAGGCCAGCAACGCCGCAGTCTGCCCGGACCCTCCAAAGGCTCCGCCCTCAAGCAGGGGACCTGTGTAAACCGCTTGCTTAAGTCGGGGATGCCAAAGGCTTGCCTTTGGCGGAGTTTGAGGCAGAGCCTCAACCTTGACTGCCTCCTCCTGCAGCCCGACCAGCCCTGGTTGTATCCAACCGTGCGCTCTGCAACCATGCCAAGGTGTGCAGCGCGGGTGGTCTCTCGATGGCGCAAGGTTTCGCCGACGGCTACAACTTCCCACCCGTGGATCTGCCGCCCGAGGCCGACCAGCCGGCTCCGTTCGCCACCACCGGGCCGCAGGGCCATCGCGGGCGGATGCGCGACAAGCTGCTCGGCGTCGGCCCGGATGCGCTGGCGGACTACGAGCTGCTGGAGATGCTGCTGTTCTTCGCGATCCAGCGCCGCGACACCAAGCCGCTGGCCAAGGCGGTGATCAACCGCTACGGCAGCTTCGCGGCCGTGCTGTCCGCGCCGCTGCGCGACCTGTGGGCGACGCCGGGCCTGGGCGAGCACAGCATCGCGGCGATCAAGCTGGTGCACGCCTCGGCGCTGCGCCTGGCCAGGGCGGAGGTGATGGACCGGCCGGTGCTCGGCAACTGGGACATGCTGATGGACTACCTCAACGCGGTGCTGGCGCGCGAGCGGGTGGAGCAGTTCCGGGTGCTGTTCCTCGACAACCGCAACCGGCTGCTGGCCGACGAGGCGCAGGCGAAGGGCACGGTGAACCACACGCCGGTCTATCCGCGCGAGGTGGTGCGCCGCGCCCTGGAGCTGCACGCCACCGCGCTGATCCTGGTGCACAACCACCCGAGCGGCGACCCGACGCCGTCGCGCGAGGACCTGGGCATGACGAAGCAGGTGCAGCAGGCGGCGGAGGTGCTGTCGATCGTGCTGCACGACCACGTCATCGTCGGCAACGGACGCTGGCTCAGCTTCCGCCAGGAGGGGCTGCTCTGAGCGCAGCGACCTCGGGCGCGGCCGGAGAAGCAGGCAAGGTTGAGGCTCTGCCTCGACCTCCGCCACAGGCCGAGCCTTTGAACTCCATCAGTTAGGGAACGGGTTTCCAGAGGCCCCATGCTTGAACGAGGGGGCCGGCGGGTCCGGGCACAGCCCGGCCTTGCTTGCGGGCTGATGTCCGCGACCGTTGGCACGGAGCCTGCTCGGTCCCGTGGCGGCCGGTCGGCACCCGCCGCCGAGTTGACAACGCCGGTGCGGATCACAGAAGACATCCCGGTGCCCATGGCCCGCAACAGACAGGTCGGTTCGCGTGTGTCCCCGGTTGCCGACCGGGCGGGCGCCGCAGGACCCGGGCATGGTGTGGGGAAGCCGTGGCCCGGGCGCTGGTCGCAGGCGCTGGCCTGCGCGGCCTGGCTGGGGCTTGCGACGGCGGCGCACGCATCCGCGCCGCACGATGGCGGCTTCGTCACCAGCGACGGCGTGAGGCTGCACACGCTGGAGGCAGGGCCGGACGACCGCGCCGCAGGGGCCGGGGTCATCGTGCTGATCCCCGGCTGGACCATGCCGGCCTGGATCTGGGACCGCCAGATCGCGGCGCTGAGCGCGCACCACCGCGTCGTGGCGCTCGACCCCCGCGGCCAGGGCGAGAGCGACCTCCCGGAGTTCGGCTACGACCAGGACCGGCGCGGGCAGGACATCGCGGAGCTGATCGCGACGCTGGGACCGCGGCCGGTGCTGCTGGTCGGGTGGTCGCTGGGCGTGCTGGACAGCCTGGCCTACGTGCACCGCTCTGGCGACGACCGGCTTGCCGGCCTGGTGCTGGTGGACAACTCGGTGGGCGAGCCGCCGGCGCCGGTGCCGCGGCGCGGCACCGGGCGGCGTGCCCGTCCGACCGAGCGCGCCGAGTGGATGGCGCGGTTCGTGCGCTCGATGTTCCGCCAGCCGCTCGAGGAGGCGGTGCTCGACCGCCTCACCGAGGCGGCGCTGCGCACGCCGCCCGACGCGGCCGCGTCGCTGCTGCGCTACGACGTGCCGCGCGAGTACTGGCGCGACGCGGTGCTGTCGGTGCGTCGGCCGGTGCTCTACGCGGTGACGCCGCGCCTGGCGGGGCAGGCGCGCAGCCTGGAGGCCGACGACCCGCTGGCCCGGGCGGTGGTGTTCCCCGGCGCCGGCCACGCGCTGTTCGTGGATGACGCCGCCCGCTTCAACGCGATGGTGGACGAGTTCATGACGCAGCAGGTCTGGCCGGCGGGCGGCGGCCGGTGACGCCCGACTCGCTGGTCGCCGGGAGGGCGACGTCCCGACCGGGGATCGTGGGGCGGCTGGCGGTGCCGGGCCTGCGCATGCGCGGCGCGCTGTTCCTGGTCTCCGCCGCCTCGGTGGGATACGAGATCGCGCTGACCCGCTACTTCGCGGTCGCGAAGTGGTCGGAGTACGGCTACTGGGTCATCTCGATCGTGATGGCCGGCTTCGCGCTGAGCGGGGTGGCGCTGTCGCTGGCGCGGCCCTGGGCGGCGCGGCACAGCGCGGTGCTGCTGCGCTGGCTTCCGGCGGCACTGCTGGTGGCGGCGGCGCTTGGCTTCCATCTCACGGCGGCCAACCCGTTCAACCCGCTGCAGCTGCAGAACGCCGCGACCTGGGTGCCGCAGATCGGCAACATCGCGCTGTACTACGCGGCGCTGCTGCCGTTCTTCTTCCTGACGGGGCTGTTCGTGGGGGTGTGCTTCATCCTGGACGACCGGCGGATCGGCCTGGTGTACGGCTTCGACCTGACGGGCGCGGGCGCGGGCGCGGCCCTGACGCTGGCGCTGATGTGGCTGGTGCCGCCGTTCGACCTGGTGGCGGCGCTGCTGCCGCTGCTGGCGGCGGCGGGGCTGCTGGCGCGGCGCGCGCGGGTGTCGGCGCCGGCGGCGTGCGTGGCGCTGCTGGCCGCGGAGGCGCTGCTGCTGCTGGCCAGCCCGGCGCGCTACAACGACTTCAAGGCGATCTACGCGCCGCTGCACGTCCAGGGCAGCGCCGTGATCTCGCAGACACGCTCGCCGCGCGGCCTCTACGAGCTGCTCGACGATTTCACCGAGCGGGTGGACGACGACCTGTCCAACGACGCCGGCCTGCTCGGCCTGCCCGGGCCGCCGAGCACGCTCGGGCTGTACCGCGACGGCAGCCGGATCGCCGGCCTGCCGCGCACTCCGGTGCTCGACGTGGGCTACGCCGCTGCCGGGCTGGACGCGCTGCCCTACGCCTTGCTGCACCGACCGAGCGTGCTGATGATGGGCGCGTCCGGCGGGTATCGCACCCGCTCCGCCCTGGCGCTCGGCGCGGGCCACGTCACCGCGATCGAGCCCGACCCGGTGCTGCTGCGCGCCGTGCGCCAGGGGCTCGGGGGCCAGAACCGGGGGCGGGGCAAGGACGCATCCCCCGCGCTCGACCACGATCCGGCGCTGCGGCTGAGCGGCACCGGGCCGCTGGCCGCCGCACGGTCCGGGCGGCTCTACGACCTGGTGGACGTCTCCTCGGACTTCGCGGATTCAGCGGAGGCGGGCGAGGCCGCCTTCACCACGGAGGCGCTGGCGTCGGACCTGCGTGCGCTGCGGCCGGGCGGGCTGCTGTCGATCCCGGTGTCGATCCGCGACCTGCCCGCCTATGCCCTGCGCAGCCTTGCGGCGGTGCGCGACGCGCTGATCGCGACCGGGGCGGCCGACCCGGCGCTCGACGTGGCCGTGGTGCGCTCGGCGTGGAACGTGCGCATCCTGGTCAGCCCGGACGGCCTGAGCGCGTCCAGGCTGGCCGCGCTGCGCCGATTCTGCGACGACCGCTCGTTCGACGTGTCCTACGTCCCCGGCCTCGACGTGGTGGCGGCGCGGGCCGGGCTCTACAACGACCTGCCGGCGGTCTCGTTCGACGCGGGCACCATCACCTCCGGCAGCGAGGGCGCGCACGACGCCGTGGCCGACGAGGCGCAGGCGATCCTTGCCGGCCAGCCCACGCTGTCCGCCGAGGCGTTCGATCTCAGGCCGCCGACGCTGGACCGACCGTTCGCCTACGACATCCTGCGCCTGGCGCATCTGCCGACGGTGCTGCAGCGGCTGGAGCTGCTGCCGCAGGCGGAGATCGGCCAGCTGGTCAACGTCGCGGTGCTGCTTCAGGCGGCGGCGCTTGCGGCGCTGGTGCTGGTGGTGCCGCTGCTGTTCGGCGGCCACATCCGCGGCACCGGGCGGGTGCTGGCGCCGGCGGTGGCCTTCGCCTCGCTCGGGCTGGGCTTCCTGTTCATCGAGATGTTCCTGATCGGCCGGGCCAGCCTGTACCTGGAGGACAGGACCGCTGCGTTCTCGCTGGTGCTGACGGGGATGCTGGTGTTCTCCGGGGTGGGCAGCATGCTGGCGGGGCGCGTGCGACGCCTGCGCCGGGTCGGCGCGGTGATCCTGGGGTGGTGCGTGCTGGTGGGCGTCGGGCTGCAGCCGCTGATGCTGCTGACCCTGGACCTGCCATGGGCGGCGCGCGCGGCCGGCGTGCTGGTGCTGCTGGCGCCGGTGTCGGTGGCGCTGGGCATGCCGTTCCCGATCGCGCTGGCGCGCGGCACGCGGCATCAGGGTACGGGTGAGGGCGTGGTCGGGCCAGGGTTCCTGTCCTGGGCGTGGGCGCTGAACGGGGCGTTCTCGGTGGTCGCCACGCCCCTGGCCAACCTGGTGGCGATCCATTCCGGGTACGGCATGGTTCTTTTGTGCGGCGGCTTGCTGTATGGGGTCGCGCTGCTGTTCTTTCCCCGGCTCCCTGCATCGAGGACCGCCCCATGGCTGGATCTGCCTTCGACCTGACCCGACGCGCGGCGCTGCTCGGCGCGCCGCTGCTCGGCGCCCTGGGGATGGCGCGGGCATCGCGCGCGGCGCCGGTGAACGCCGAAAGCTGGACGCACGAGGAGTTCGTGGCCGCGATGCGCCGCTCCGGCCGGCCGATCGAGCAGAGCGCCGCGGAGTTCGCGGCGATCCAGGGGCGCCGCGCGGCGTACCTCGCGCGGATCGAGCAGTATCTCAGGGCCCGGCTGGGCGGCGCGGACCCCGCGGTGATGGCGGCGTTCCGCGCCGTGCCGCGGGAATACTTCCACTACAACTACGCCGAGCGCCGCGCGACGCCGGGCGACTCCTACGAGAGCGAGCCGAAGCCCTGGGCGCTGGGCTACGGCTCGGCGCTGTCGGACTACCTCGGGCAGGCCTACATGACGCAGATCTGCAAGCCGCAGGCCGGCGACACCACGCTCGAGATCGGCACCGGCAGCGGCTTCCAGAGCTCGCTGCTGTCGCGCATCGTGCACCGCGCCTACTCGATCGAGATCATCGAGCCGCTGGGCCACGCGGTGGACCGCGTCTTCGCGCCGCTCGGCTACGACAACGTCGAGGGCCGCGTCGGCGACGGCTATTTCGGCTGGCCCGAGGTCAAGGGCGGGTTCGACATCATCATCGTCACCTGCGCCGCGCAGTACGCGCCGCCGGAGCTGTTCCGCCAGCTCAAGCCGGGCGGGCGGATGATCATCCCGATCGGCCAGCCGTTCAAGCGCGGCCAGGTGCTCTACGTCTATACCAAGGACGACGACGGCAAGGTGCACTCGCGCCGCGACGTGGGCGTGTTCTTCATCCCGATGACCGGCACGATGATGGACAAGCCGAAGCCCGCCGACGCCGTGGTCAGCATCCGTGCGCCGGCCCCCGCCGCACCAGCCAGCCTCCCGGCAGCGGATGCATCGGCTCCCGACACGGTTCCGACGGCGCCTGCGGAGGCCGCCAAGCCCTGAGTCCGGTGCCACCTGCTACCGCCGTTGCGGATCCGCGGCATTGGAGATCAGCCCATCGGCAAGCAAGGCCGAGCTTTGCCTGGACCCGCCATGCCTGAAGCCTTTGAAAACTCGTCCCTTGGACAAAGGGATTCCAAAGGCTCTCGGCCTTTGGCGGAGGTTGAGGCAGAGCCTCAACCTTGCCTGCCTCGCCGGTCACGCGACAGAGCCGCTGGCATGAGAACCTTGGGAGGCCGCCCCGTCGGTCGCACTCGGCTTGGGCTTCAGGGCGGTGCTTCTATCCGCGCCGAGGCTGCTCTAGACTGCGGCAGTGACGGTTCTCGGTTCCCTGCGTGCCCGGCTTTCCGTGGAGGTGGTGCACGACTTGGTCTGTCCATGGTGCTATCTGGGCACCCGCCGGCTGCTGCGCACGCTCCGGCGGCGGCCCGACCTGCAGTTCGACCTGACCTGGCGGCCGTTCCTGCTGAACCCCGACATGCCGCGCGCCGGCATGGCGCGCGCGGACTACGTGTCGCGCAAGTTCGGCGGCGAGGACCGGGCGAGACGGCTGTACGCGTCGATCGCCGAGATCGGGCTGGCCGAGGGTCTCCAGTTCCGCTTCGAGCGCATCCGCCGCACCCCGTCCAGCGTGGACGCCCACCGTCTGGTCCGGCTGGCGGCCCGCTACGGCCGGGCCTCCGAGACGGTCGAGGCGCTGTTTGCCGCGCACTTCAGCGACGGGCGCGATCTCGGCGACCTGCGGGTCCTGACAGCGGTGGCGGCGTCGTGCGGGCTGGACGGGGAGGGGACGCGCCAGTTCCTCCTGGGCGAGGAGGAGGCGGACGCGATCCAGTCCGAGAACCTGCGCGCCCACCGGCTCGGCATCAACGGCGTGCCCTGCTTCGTGGTGGCGGGGCGGCACGCCATCGCGGGCGCCCAGGAACCCGAGGTGATCGGGCGGCTGATCGACGTGGCGGCGGTCGAGATGCTGGAAGCGTAGCCGACAGCCGGTTCATGCGGGCGGTCCCGAACATCGACCCTTGAGCCAGCAAGGCTGGGCCCTGCCCGGACCCGCCAAAGGCCGAGGCCTTCGGAAATCACGTGCTTATGCCAACGGCCCCTGAGCGTGACCGGTCAGGCAGGCAAGGCCAGAGGCTCTGCCTCTGGACTCCGCCAAAGGCAAGCCTTTGGAAACCTGGACTCAAGGGATGGGTTTCCAAAGGCCTCAGGCCTTTGGCAGGTTTGGGCAGAGCCCGGCCTTGCTTGCTGACAGGTCATGTCAGGGGCCATTGGTGCTAAAGCATCTCCGGGTCCATGAACGCATAGCTTGAGTTGGTGATGTGGTTACGGCCTTTGTCCTGGCTGAAGCCACTCGGCAGCACGGTGACATGAGTCTGGAGCGCCTCGCGAGTGCGGGTGGCGGCTGTGCGGAGCAGCGTCCCGGGCTTGGCGAACACCGGCTCCATCGGGTTCAGGCCGGGCGAGCGGGGCGGCAGGGAGAGGATGCTGGCGCCTGGTTCGTGCGACAGCCCGAGGCGACGCAGCGTCGATCAGATCGTCGTCAGCAAGCCGGCGATGATCCCGCGCCCGCCCAGGCCAGCCTGCAACTCGGCGAGCGTGATCCGGCGCAGCCGCTTGATGGCCGCGGACGCGTTCACGTCGAAGCGCTGGGCCGCCGCAGCGGCGGAACCACCTCGTTCCACCGCAGGCATCAGGCGCTTGCGCGGGTCGTCCGACCAAGAAGCCATTGTCACAGCCTCGCCAGTCTGCCAGCAGCAGGCCAGACACGCCCATGGAACCCGAAGATGCTCTGGACTCGCATATTTGGCGGAGCCTTCCGGGCAAGCGCCGTATGTTGTTCCGTTTCTCCACCGACCCTGGCGTGCTACAGGATCGGTTTGAGGTTTGGACCGAAAACCATCCTGGACCCCCTATCGCGCGACATCGCTGCTGTCATGGCCTGCCTTCAGGTTGCTGTGCCGATAGTCGAAGCTGCCAGGTGCCGCGTCGGGATGCAGATAGCCTTCCTCGATGCCGGCGATCTCCTGCATGCGGTCGAGGTCGAGCAGGCACATCTTCCTCTGCCTCATCCCCATTATCTTGCGTTCACGGAACGTGCCCATGACACGGTTGACGTGAACCGTGGTCAGGCCGAGGGCATCGCCCAGTTCCGTCTGGGTGAGTGGCAACTGGAACGCCTGGTCGCCCGTCAGCCCCAGTGCCTTGTGCCGCCAGAACAATTCGCAGACCAGATGGGCGATGCGACCCCGGGCATCGCGTCGTCCAAGGGAGATGACGCGCTCCCGCAGCATTGCCTCCTCCTGGATCGCGACCCAGGACAGGGCGGTGGCAACCGTGGGATGGTACGATAGGAGCTGGGCCATGCTTTTGTGCACGATGGGCGCGACACGGATCGGAGTGATGGCGGCGATGGAGTGATCCCGCGTCCGGGACCGGAAGACGTGCATGCTGCACAGGTCGCCGGGGATCAGGAAGTTTATGATCTGGCGGCCGCCGTCGGGCAGCATGTGGTAGCGCATTGCCATGCCTTCCTTGAGGAGGAAGATGGTGGAGGCGACGTCGCCCTCAACGGTCAGGTCGTCGCCCCTGGCAACGAGCTGCTCACTGGCAACCAGCAGATCGAGGGCGACCTGGTCAGCCTCCGACAGCGACGCGAACCTTGACAACTTTAACGTGAAATAGTTTGGTTTATTGCTACCTTGAGAAGAATATGTTGGTGGACTAGCCTCTGCCATGAAATTGCCCTCCCGACTGCCCGCGTAGATGGCAGGAGAGTTGTTTTTGGTAAGTGGCTACCAAAGATTTTTGATGCACGGAACCAAGTCAGCAACTTGGCCTCGTCTAAATTATTTAAGAACGAGCGGACGCGACCTTCAAGCGACGCGATCAGTAGCAATCAAATAAGGTCAGTTGGCCGCAGAGAGACTTCCTGCAATTGCCCGAAGAAGCCGAACCAATTCCAAGTTGGCCTTTGCCTTGTTTTGCGTCCTGACAAGTCCCTGAACTATCTCAGTAACACCAATGACAACGGTTACAGCGTCGTCCTTGTTTACCACACCCTTCTCGATCAGCAGGAGGACCAAACCTTCCCAGAGCATGAGAGAAGCTTGGCCGAGGGGATCGGGTGAAGGTTTCATGATAGGCAAGGTGTCTAACACAAATGCATTACTTAGATCTAACTAAATGTCTACGATTTCGTTGAGGAGCACAGGTGCGTCTGCCAATGACCACTATGGTATGCATTGCAGACTGATGCAGGAAGAAGGCTCAAAGTAAATCTGCCCTTAATCCTAGCCAATATCTTCATGTCCATACTGACCAGCCTGCCGATCGCTGTTTTGTAAATCCCAGTATCCTGCAGGAGGGCGTATTAGGACTGTCTTGGGCATGCCATCATTCCTCCTGGGCGATCAAGGTGTTCGGCGCAGCAGGAACTACACCGGCGAAGCCGGGATTGGTTAAAAATAGAGATTATTCCTGTAGAACACAGGAGCGCATCGATCAGGCCTCAACAAACATGAAGGTGATTTTAGAAAAATCCGTTGCGACCATATAGCTTCGTCGAACGGCGGCTTGCCAAGGCTGACGCATTCAAGAAACTGTCAACTCGATCTTCGGTCCAGATCGGACTTCCGCACCCTGACCCACTGCCTTAGTGTCCCTCTACGAACAGCAGCCGAAATCTGGCGCAGCAGCTGGGGATGCGGTCCTGCGCCCACCATCCGCCCGATCCATCGCCGTCGATCCTGACGCACTGTGCAACGCGAGCCCGGATCGGTCCCGCGTTCCCCGAGACGTCGCATGCCGACAGAATTCCGCGAGACCGAATTCGAGCGGTGTGCCGTCTCGGCGCTGGCACCATCGCCTTCGTCTCGTCGATGCCATTGCCGGGCGGGAGCCCCGCCTCGTCAATCCACAGCGGCGTGGGCTCCAGCCGGAGCGCGGCAGAGCGCACCCTGGCCGACAACCGCCCCACAATCCAGGTCACACCGTCGGGCGGCGGCACCGACGCAGGCCGACTGTCAAGCATAGCGCAGGGCAAACAAGTGTCCGCGGCAACCCTGGTCACCCAGGCGTGGCGGGTCAACGAGGCCGGCCTGCCACCATTGGGTGGCGAGGCCGGCGCTCATCCCACCTGGATCGAACCGCGAGGCGTCATCCTTACGGGTGATGGCTCGCCCAGAGGACCTTCACCACCTGTCCGTAGCCGGACGTGACGCCATAGTTCGAGACATAGACGTCTCCGCTCTGGCTGGTAGCGATGGCGGTGGGCTGTATCAGGCCCTGGCAGGCCAGGATTTTCCGCTCCCCCCTGAGGGGAGACGCGGATCACCGAGCCGCCGGGGCCCGCGGAGAGCGCCCCGCTGCTCGCCATCTCCAGCGCGTAGGCGCCGCCGTCGGGGGCGGGCGACAGGCCGATCAGGTTCGTGAATCCGGATGCGAACACCTTCGGCGCCTGCCCGGGCTGAACCTGCCAGATGTTCGACGTTCCCGGGACATACGGGTAGCCGGTGTAGTCGGCCACCAGGAGGCCCCTGCCGTACGGCGCCGGCGTGATCCCCGTCGACACCGAGTCCTCAAGGGTGGGCACCAGCCCGCCGGGAGAGGCGGGCTGGTTCACCATCTGCGGCGGGATCACGCCGACGACCGACACGGCTCCTGCGGGTGTCACCTTGAGCACCGTGCGCGCGCCGGCGTCGGTCACGAACACGTCGGCGCCGATGCTGGTCACGTCGTACGGGTTGCTTTCCGGCATCAGCGTGCCGTCGGGATTGAGGCGGTTGTCGGGGTGGTTGGCATGCTCGTAGTTGGCGATCGAGGCGGCCGTCCGGAGCGAGAGCCCGGACCGCGTCGCGTCCACGGCGAGAAGAACCCCGGTCTGGCTCTGGAGCGGCCCCAGCACGTCCACCGCGGATTGCGGTCCGCCACCGCCGATGATGACGTACGGCTTGCCGTCGCTGAACGTGATGCCGTTCGGCCCGGACGCCTGGTCGAGGAGCGGCGTCGCCAGCGACGCCAGCTTGTCCAGGACCGTGGAGCGCTGGCCGAACGCGACGGACGACACGCGCCCCGAGTTGCCGAAGCAGTTGGTGTTGCCCATGAACGGGATGCAGGGCCCCGGTCCGCCCACGCCGGCTTCGGTGACCCACAGCTCTCCGTAGGGCGCGAACGCCAGGCCGCGGGGGGGGTCAGGCCGTCCGCCACCACCGGGTAGAGGGACGGGACCGCGCTGGATTTGATCAGTGTGGCACTCAGGCGGTTGACCGCGCCGTTCGGCATGGTTGGTCGCGGTGGTGAACGCGAAGGGGGCGCCGAGCTGCGGGGTCCAGTAGTCCACCCCCGTGTCCAGGACGCCGCCGGTCGCGGTGGTGGCACCGTTCGGGGCGACCCAGGCTTCGAAGTCGCCGATCCTCATCGCGACGCTGCTTGTCCCGGTCACGTTCAGGTAGGGGCCCGTCTGGCAGATAGAGGCTCGTCTGGCTCCCCGACGGGAAGGCGAGGGTGTCGTCGCAGGACGTGCTCGTCGACCATGACCCCGGATAGAACTACGCGGGCTGGAGCGCGGCCTCGTCCGTCCCGTTCGGTCCTGCATTGTCGCCGAGGACCAGAAGGTCGTTCGTCTTCGGGTTCTGCTCGACGTGGAAGATCTGTTGCGGAGCAGGGTTCGTGCCGTAGATCGATGCTCCGCCCACCGTCAGGTTCTGCACCACCACGAGCGCCAGCGTGGGCTTTCCCTGGAACGTCCTGGTCTCGACGTGCTCCACGAAGGTCCCGGTGATCGGTGCCGTCACCGCGGGAGTCGTGCCCGATGCCGGCAGCGTCGTCGTGCCGGTCTGGGCGTAGATCCAGTAGTCCCACCTTGATGGTCGCGAGCTGGGTGACCAGCCCATGCGACGGCGCGGGCACACAGATCTCCTGCGCGAAACCGGCTCCGCCCGCTATGCAGCAGGTGGTGAGCAAGGCGGCAATTCTGGAGCCTCAGGCCGGGGAACGACGCCCGGCGGCATGACAAATCGGGAGCAAGTCGGTCATCTGAGTTCCTGCGGCCTTCTGTTTGAAGGCAAGCGACACAAATCTTCCTTAACAAGGCAAGAAAATTGAACTCGACATCGAGGTAACGCTTGGCACTACAAGTAAGCTTGTGACATCTGCCGCATAATCACACGATCTATGTTAATTAGCCCAATGCGTAGAGCCTATGCCAGCCGGTATTTGGGATCATGGTAGAGTTTTGGAACAGATTAACGCACAACATAGGTTAACAGCATTAAGGGACGTCTTCCTTGACAAGCTTCCTTCAAAAAGACTATCACGACTATCAGCCAATCAGAATTGCAGGATGCCTATGGTGATTTCTACCATGATATAGGGGATGTTAAGGCGGGTCTCGCAATCGCGCAGATGTCGCTGACCACGCGCCGATCATCCACCCGCGATACAGATGCGCCAGGCAAAGCTAGGACGTAATCCACTCGATCCTGCGCTCCCGACAGCCGGAACACTGCAGCATGGCAGCACCTCCGCCACCGTGGAGTTCTCCACGACGTCAGCCGCTCGCGCCGGATCAATGGACTCTGGGTCTAGCCATCGACGTTTGACACCCGTGCCGACCTTTCCTGCTGGAAGGGCGATTGGGGCGGCGACGGGGTGGTCGCGGGAAGTTGTTGTCCGGCGGCGGTGTTCATCGTGTCCTGCGCTGGGAG
>JAABUO010000845.1_pt1 | contig 47352 bp, 74 predicted proteins | sample 5559291 | NCBI WGS metagenome assembly JAABUO01 (sample SAMN10711878, study PRJNA513372) | rock metagenome | isolation source: Antarctica rocks | place: Antarctica: Victoria Land, Finger Mt sud
TTTGCTGGCCTCACAAAACATCACCTCAGAAGATCATGTTTGCATCCAGGACACCAGAATTGCGCTGCTCCTACTAGTTCACCTTCTTCCGAGAGTTACAGAAGTCACCGCAATTGTGGCTCTGCAGCACCAGCTCTTGATTCCAAGCATTGCCTGGGCCATGCCCATCCTGCACACCCTCAAAACAGGGGATCTACCAGATTGTAGCATGAGCAAGGAGGTGTGTTTCTATCACTGCATCACAAGCGATAGCTTGGTTTTCAGCTGCCAAGTTATGTGCCTTTCGGTAAGTCGCGTGTCTTTGTCGCAAGCAGTTTGTGATCAAGAGCGTATGAATAGCAAAGCAAAGTGTCAAAAGCACAATGTGCTTCAGCTTGATTTGCTCTTGAAGAGCCTCTGAGCATTACTTCCTATACTGCAATGTCACAATGCATTCAAGGATTGTCGTTTCCTGCAGCATCTCAGTGTGACCTTAATCAATACTTTAGTTCACTTCACCAAAGGAGATGCCTTAGCAGAAGCCGCAGCAGAAGCCTCCGCAGAAGCCGCCGTAGAGGCCTCAGCAGAAGCCTCAGCAGAGGCCACAGCACACTTCACGGACATTGGTTTGCCAAAGATCCTCAAAGATGGGCTGCAACCAACCATTCTGAAGGCAGTCTGGCTGAGTGTCAATGATCATGTTGCGTACCAGTACTTTGGACAGCACGCTGCTGTGCTCTGCATGGCCTGGCTCGTTGGGTACTCTGAGTCAGCAAGATCGCCAGACTTGACCAAACTTGATGAGGAGATGCCAGACTTGGAGCCCTACTTTCACATCTGTGGTGAGTCGCTATCACCTTGTTTGTCGATGCAGTGCTTGTGCTCAAGACCTTTAAAGAGTTTTGTATATAACAACATGTAATGAGTAATAATAGCGATATGATTGATCATTCTCATCATCACAAGCATAGTCATCATACTGATTTTCATGGTCTTTGAAACAATCTGTTGGTCCACATATGAATGCCAAAGCCAGAGAGTGCTTTGTTTGATCCTGATTTGACATTATCAAGGGTGCTGTGGGTCCTGTTTGCCATGACAGCCCATGTAGCAACAGTCAATCAGTCACATGGCACACTGCTGCAGTGCCATTGCTCACCTGCATTACAAGCTGCGCTTGCTCCGCTGAAAGCCATGCTGCACATGCTATACCAGTGTAACAGCTGAAACCCTGTAACTAAGTAGCGCCCCCGCTAATGCTTTCTGATGCTCTGAACAAGCCTGTCTGCAGGAAGCTGACTTGCGTCGCATGTACCTGATGCCTGTTGGCTAAGATTGCGTTTCAGTCATGATTATTATCATCGGTATCATCATCATCAACATTATCATTTTCATTTTCGTTTTCATGTTCGTTTTCATCTTCATTGTCATTATCATTGTTACTATCAGTATTAAAACTATCAATATTACTATGATCAATCATGTTTGCTACTATTGTCATCATCATCATCATAAGTACATTGATCATTGTTCTTCTTATTTTGATTACTATTGTGATTGTGAATATTTTCTGATGTCGAGCATGGCTTGCAGCACAGTATGGCCGGATCTGCCCTGAAGGTGGTCCTGCACCTCCAGCAGCAGCTTTCACCGCTGTGCAGCATCTGCTGGCCCGCCTGGTTCAGCGCCACATCAAGATGGTGCAGCACATCCAGAAATTCAAGGTTAGTGGTGGTGGTAAGCGCCCACTATCGAGGGAAGTGAGCGCTGCGATTACAAATGAGGAGCGGGCTGCTGCTCAGATACGGCATCTGCTGGGTGAGGCTTTGCTCCTCCCTCTAGCACTCAAAATGTACACTTAGAGGGTTTTATTTCTTGTTTCTTCAAGAAATTTGTTGATCAGAGTTTAGCGTTTCACAAGTCAGAACTCCTGGCAAAATCATTTCCTGCAACTTTCATCACCATCCTGAACGCTTGCCACAGCTTTTGGCTTTGCCAACAAAGCACAGGGTGCAGCTGGCTAGTCAAATTTTTGACAGTATGGGCTTGAGCAGACACTAGACAACAAAATGAAAAACATTGGGTAATGCTACCTGGAAATGACGGCAGGCAAGCACCACACCATCTTGTCCTTAGCTGCAATACTGTGTTCACTTGTAGAAGCATCATGCAGAGCTTACTGTGCATGACCTGCACAAGTGCAGCGCATGAGACTGAGAACCAAACTTGTGCACACTGCAGATGCAGCCCTCAGGTCAATCGAGTCAATGAGGCAAGATCCCCTGTGGGTGCCAGTCATTGCTGGCTTGAAGGATCACGCCTGGTGTCAAGGAAACAAGAAGGCAGCTGCAGACTTTACACACCTGCTGACAGCAACCGGCAGGATTGGCAACCTATCTGCTGCTGTTACACAAAGAGTACAAGCATCTTTGCTGCCCCTGGTGAGTAAATGTCCTGATCTGTGCATCCGGCTTCATCTGATGCGTGAGGGTTGTTTCTCACAGCCCTGTCCTTAGGGCTGCCCCTAGCAGCCCTGCTGTGGAATGCCCCAATCCCTTCAGCATCATCGTTGTGTTGTATTGTCGTGAGCAGCTTTGTGTAAGCTGTGTTGTGAGCATTGCACTGCTGCTGTCTGGGATGGTAGGAGCTGCCCCTAGATGGGGCTGGTACTTGCTGTAGTAATTTGATCGCGCAATAAGCGCAAGGAGAGTCTAGGCACCAGGACTAAGCCTGCGGGATTGCTGTATAGCAGTGTCAAGCTTAGCTGCACAGTCATGCAATATGGCATCTGCTGCCTTGGTCTCAATCAAGATCTGGATTTGTCAAAACCCAAGTGACCAACCCAGTCTTGCAAATAGCAAGTTTGAAGGGGTTTGTTTGTTCTAGTTGGGCAGGGCTGCAAATGCGACCTTTTGAGCTCTGCCACTAAGTGGAAGACAACAGCCATCCCAGCCTTCTGGCCAGCTTTGCTGTCCTTTGCGTAGGTCCCTGGCTCACTTGACAGAACAGAGGCCTCAGCAGAGACAGCTCTACAGCAGCTGATGGCGGAGGAGGATGAGGCAGCTGCCAAAGCAGCTGCCAAGAGGGCCAAGAAGCTGAAGCAGAAGGCCAAGAAGCAGCAGGGCCAGCAGCTGCTGTCCCCTGCGGAGGAGGACTCATCTTCCCCTGACACTGCATCAAAGCCAGAAGTGTCACCCTCACAAGGTGGCTCACAATCCTCTGAGCTCATAGTCGACACAGCATTAGGTGATGAATGTGATGTCATGTGATCTGGAGGGCTTGAAGGCATAGGCAGCAATACAACATATTTTCAAAGCAGCTGTCCATGTGCAATCTGTTGAGTCGAGATCAACTCCCATATGCATACAGTCTGGCTGAGTGGCTAATTCACGACAGTGAATGCTCAGGTCCTGACGAGGGGCTTTCCCTAGCAGCTCTGGATATGGCTGGCAGCTTGGAGGAAGAAGCATCAAGAATGCACACAGCATTCCTGCCCCTGGGGCAGAATGGTACAGCCCTGGGGCAGTTTGAAACAGCCTCAGGGCAGGATGCAGCAGCCATAGGTCAAGATGGTGATGTTGCCTTCATTCAGAATATCTTCAGCTGCCCAATCAGCAAGGTCAGATCACAGCTTCACACCTGCACGCGCCATGTTGCACCTTTTGAAGGAAAAATACGCTTACATCGTACCTGTCACTGAACAGCAAAGTTGCATCTCCAGCAATGCATCCAACTGTGTTTGCGCATCATTTGCAGGCGTGCCTGCGCACTTTTCCATCCATGCCAGCTTTGTTGGTACGCTGACAGCCAAAGCAGGACCTCGGACCAGGAGCTCTGCATATCTGACCTTAGGGGAGTACGTGGATTGAATGAATGGTTGAAAGAGTGTCCAGACTCTGCATTCATATTTGCAACAACCCCCTGTTGCGGTGGAAACAGAAGGCAGGCTGCCTGCAGGTGGTGATGGTGGAACCAGTGATTGCTGCAGATGGGCACACCTATGAAAGGGCTGCCCTGGAGGAATGGCTTCTTCAGCATGTTACCTCCCCTGTCACCGGAGACTTCCTGCCACATACACGCATTGTGCCCAACGTCCTCATCAAGAGCGCCATTCAGACTAACAGAGCGCGCTGAAGATGCCCCTGATTCTGTTACACTACTGCTGATACGTGGTGGCTAGCTGCATTGGCTGCAAGCCGGTGAGCGCTGCCTCTTGTCTCTGCATAGGCTATGTCTGTCTGACTGACAACAGTCAAAAGAAAAGACATGTCAAGCAAGCCTACTGCAGCTGCTGCTCACTGCATCGAACAGAGTTCTTTCTGCAACAATGCAGCAAGAAACGCATCTTCTCTGCCTGCATATGCTTACTAGCTCACAACGCATGTGGCCTCTTGTCAGAGCCATTGTGCATAAACCCTCCGTGCGTCTATGACTGCTGCATTGAGCATCCCTGGTTGCCTGTGAAAAAATGCTGAGCTAGCCTGCTGCGCATCTGACCATCTCAGGTGGTGTTGCTGCATACCAAAGGCATTGAATGCAGTTCTCAACATCAATGTGCTGCCTTCAACTAAACAGTTTCCTGCTCAGACTGCTGGCCTGCCTGTTTCACCTGCTCAGTGGTAATCACTGTAGTAACATTGATGTCAGGCAGTGTGTTGCAGCTCATGGTCCCTTAGAAGTGAGATTGCCTTTGTGTTGCGGGCCTTACAGGAAAATCTCAAGTTGTTTTGGTCTAGTCTGTTTGCAATGTTACTCTGCAGGCAGGTGCAGATTGACTGGTGGTCTCACAGTGCCGCACAACAGCCTAGGGATGTTGTATTCTGGTGGCAGAGTTCTGTTCCCATACGGATGCCTCACCAGTAACGTGGTGCATGATCAAGGTCAGCAGTTTGCATGCATGGTCATGGACTGTGGACCAGCATTTCCAGTACCTGTAACCACATGAAAATCTGTCTGTTATAGCCTTGCGCTGAGTCAGCTGTTGTGAGGCACAGAACTCCTTCTGATGCAAGACATTGGTATAACTGGCTTTGCCCAATCACTGCGAGCTGTGAATGTGCTCAATGTGTGAAACTGACTGCAGCTATTGCAACGTGCAGGGCTTAGCATGTATGCATGTGGTAGTGTGCATCCTGCTGACCTAATGTTATGTCTTGACTGTGACGCAGGTGCTGAAGGCATACTGGCGCTGCAAAACGGCATGAGTTTGACAAGGCTGTGGAACAACTCTGGCTGCATCAATGCTAAGTACAATGCAGGACACCTTCACAGAAGCAAACAAATTCCTGTGCCAGGAAAAAATTGTTGCTGTTGATTTCTGGCAGCCCACACCACTGACATAGACTGGTTGCGGTGATGTATGCGGTCCACATATGTTTATTCATTCCCAAAGAAACCTTGTTTTTGCCGCGCCGGCTAAAACACCTAGATGATTAAGTTGAGTTGAGTTGAGTGCAACATGCAATCATGCAATGCTTTGTTAGCCTGCATGAGGCATCATCCCATAGTAAGAAGGGTTGGTGAGGCTACAGTGTCTTCGTGATATCCTGAGAGCTCTAGCCCATGTCAACGAGAAATGTTGAGACCATGCAAGGTGGTCTCGGAGCACATTGCGGTCAGTGCAGAGGAGTTGTCACAATATTTGCCAAAATGGTTAGAGAGGATTTGTACATTGGGTCTACAAACAAGGTACATCTCCTGCAGCTAGTGCGAATTCTTCATCAGATGCATTTAGTGACATGTATGTATGCTACACTTTATAGTGGGGAACGTCGCCCGAGAACGGAATAGGCAGGGGCATGGGGGCAACATGGGGGTTGGCAGCCGGAATGACTAACGGGTTGGTCAACGCTTCGTCTCCTCGTTCGTCGCTGCAGCTGGACGTTTGGGCTCGAACGACGTCAGTGCAGGCCGCGAGCTAGCACACGCCATAGTCGGGTTCCCGCACCGAACAGTCTGCGCCGTGCTCAGGCTTTGCGACGCCACACTGGTCGCCACATCAGTCGCAACGACTGAGGGCAGCTCCTGTACGCTATCATGAGCGTTCTTGAAGTCACGATTGAGGCGCAGACTCATCTGCAGAAAGTGATATAGTAACGTTCTTGGCGGCGCAAAGACACTCTCCCTTCCTCTGTGCCCTGACCTCAGGTCTGTGTCTGCAGAACGGCGTCAGCTTGAACGTGACTCGCCCCTTCGGTGCCAGTGCGTCCATGGAGGCCATTTCAACAGCGTACGCCAACAAGTTTGGCATCTCCTCCAAAAGCTGCAAGTTGTACTACCAGGGCTCGGAGTTTTCAACCCAGGCACTTGAGCAGGTTGGTTGAAGACGGTTGTTGTCTGTCGGATTCCCCTCTTTAAAGTTTTGGCAAGTTGAGACGCGCTGGCCACGTGCTGATTGCAGTGGCAGCATAATGGCGCAGCGCCCTTGCATCTGTCGGCTTCTTTCGACCGCTCAGTGCCCCTCTGCATCTGGCAGAGCTTTCCAGCCAAGCTCGACATTAGTATACAAGAGTTCTGGCAAGCGTCTGCTGTCTTTCTTGCTGGCCAAGACAATTGGTCTGCACTGCGGCTTACCAACGAGAGAGTACTCTCCAATCTTGTGGCCTTGGGCCCAAATGATACAGTTCCCTTCGATCTTGTCCTTACAGAGGGTGACATTACATCTCCTGCATGGTCAGGTGTCCCGTCGCCTGCAAGGCCTGTCTTGCTTCTGGTACAAAATGTTCTGCAAATGTCAGTACTACAACAGGCTGGACAGAAGTCTGATGTCTGCATCAGAAAAGCGGCTACACAGATGAACAACAACATGGCCCAGATCAGATTGCGTCGGGAGAGCACAGCGCCAGTCTCAAGCCACACAAATGCACACATCAAGTGCTTGCGAGCAGCCTTTCTGATGCTCAAAACACTGCAGTTGCTGCTGGCCATTAAAGTCAAAGACCAGCAGCTGCAGAAAGCATTTGGGACTCTGTGCAAGGCAGTGTTAGCTGCAAGCGGCGAAGCCTCAGCCAGACTGAGCAGCTCTTCCGGCGCATATCTCACACAGGGTGAACAACAGGAGTCAAAGTTGATGTTATTGCGGCTGGTGAAGATGGCATTGCCTGTCATGAAGCAACTGCTCAAGTGCAAGATGCTGTCGATGACCTTTCTACACGAGTGGAATTGTGGGGTGATGAGCAACCTGCTTGCTTACAACAGGCCCTCCACTCTGCAAGCTGTTGCAGCTGAAGTGATCTCATCAGGTATCTGTGCCTACTTTCCAAAAGTCAGTGGAATTGTTGCATCCCTGTTGCTTCAAATTGTGACTCTGCTGTCCTGTTGCACAGTCTGCCCAGTGACGCTGCAATCTGCTGAAGACGTGTGCTGATGTCATGGTCATCTGAGAAGATTCTGCCTTGTTCCACGAAGCTGGTCAGGTGCCAGCCATGATCATAGTGAGAAAAAATTGCCCCCCCCCACATCCAGCAGGTACAGTTTCACCAACTTTTGTGCCATCACCCAGCGCGCTGACTGCCACATGTGGCATTGCAGGAGGTATCCCTATCATGATGTTGGTGCTAGGCTCAGGGAGAGCATCAGCAATGAGAGCCTTTGCAGTCTTCCACACTCTGCTCTCAGATGAGATGCCAAGAGAGCAGGTGGAGGCTGCTGAGTCTGTGTTAGTGAGCCTGCAAGCCGTGCCTCGCCTGTGCAACCTGTTGCCTCCAGACATTCCTGGCTGGACCGGAGATGAAAAGCAGGGTGAGGCAACTGCCCTGCTCTCCCATGCCCTGCCCTGCCCTGCCCTGCCCTGCCCTGCCCTGCCCTGCCCTGCCCTTCCTCACCCTGCCCTGCCCTGCCCTGTCACATGACGCTCGGCTCAGCCACAGCATGTGCAATAGAGCATGCTGTGCTGAGATGTGAGCTTGCGCATGGTATAGCTGTGCTCTGCTTTGTGTGCACTATCCACACAGTATGCTCGTCTGTGCAGATGTGCAGAAGAATGAGTGGCTTCTGACGCGTGGACAGCAGCAACTGGGAGACGTCTGCTTGGCTGCTCACATGATCAACAAGCTACTGAAGCGTGATCTCCCACCCTCAGACCCCTTGAAGGCCCTCCCCACCCCTACCCCTGCCGCCTGGGAGGGCATACAGCATTCTGTGGAGCTGGTCCTGAAGTGCGGTGCTTTCTACAATAGCATAGAGACTACTCTTGCATTGACTCCTGCTGAGGTGGGGCTCAGAAGCGTACAGGTTCAGCTCACACTGATGCCATACATCCTTTTGGCTGGCCACTTGCCTAATTTGGAGCTTGACGTCAGTAAGATCATGAGGTGAGTTTCGCCATTTTCAACTGTCACCACAGTGTTCTGCCTTTTGACTTATGCTTCAGCTGCTAGGGTGTATCAGATGTGTAGGGTTGCTCACTGCAGGTGAAACTGCCCTATCGTCACGTGAGATTGTGTGGCATAGCTCTGCGTAACAATGCTGCTGTGTAGCACCTGCTTGCTTATACAGTGCCGAGCGGCACCATGGTGAGGGCTTTCCTTGTCACCCCATCATGGCTTTCTTGGTGAGGCGTTCAACTCTTCCATGTAAAGTTTGTATTACTTTTGATGTTGATGCTTTCCATGACAGCAGCCTATTGTCAGACACGTCAACAGTTCATTTGGAAAAGATATTCCGCCAGAAAGCCAATTGCAAAGAAATGCAGCAATGGTTGGAGATCATTCAGCGAGCAAACCCTGTGCATTAGAACCTTTGCAACTGACAATGTCTAAATCCTTCATCTAATCCATCAGAACGCCAATGGCTGTTTGTGTGACTGTTCGACGTTGGATTAACCCATTGATCAGTCATTCAAACAATGTCTGTTGATATAGATACATAGGGGATACTAAAGCAGTAAGTGTATCCCATACTGCAGCAGTCATACAAATATGAGGATAACAAGCATATCAAATGTTGGAGAAGAACCAATCTTATTGGCACATGAAAATTCACAATGTGGTGCCTGCAGAACCTGTATGAAAAGGGTGATATGGCTAGGTGACAGCGAAAGATTATCTGATGGACCCTATGTCGAACTACTGCAAGCATTCCTCAGCAGACTGGCAAGGGATCCATCAGTTCTGACTCTGACCCCTGAGGAGATCAAGGGCAATCAGGAGGGCACTTCCAGGCACAAGGGCACAGGGGCAGTGTGCCAGGGATGCCCTTCCTGCAATGGCCCCAGCTGGCATTTCAAGACAGAGAGCGTGGCTGCAATCTGGACCATATGCTGTAAGTCAGCTGCTCATGAATGCATAAGACTGTACACACTCAAATGCAAGTCAGCATACATCAAGATCAACCTGTAGCAACTGGACTGCACCATCATGTGTTGATGAGGCAGCATGTTGATGTGCTGTGCTGTGCACATGCCTTGTTGTGTACTTTATGGTTTCAAAGCCTAGTGGGTACACCCTTGTGCCAAGTCCACTTCAGCAGCAATGCAAAAGTACAACTGTCATTTGAAACATTGCTGACATACACAGATGAGCAGAATGAATGTGATAAATAGATGGACCAATACACTCCAACATGTTTGATATCTAGATATGTTTATATGAACAAACATCAAAATTTCTTTTCAGACAGTCATATACATCACGTCTCACTATATATGTTGTATGGTAGTATACATGTGAGACAGGGAAATGGGAAAGAGAGTGACCAGTGACACTTTTCTATGTGCAGGTGCTGTCTGCAGCGAACAGGCCTCTCATCCAGTGGCAGCAGTAGCTGTGAATGCGCTGTATACAGCACTGGCAGACCCTGAGCAGTGCAAGCATCTGTTGCTGCACACTCACACAGTGGTCGGTGGGAGCCCCAGGTGTGACACCAAGGGGGGTTTTGATGCGGCCATGAGGGGCCTGAAGGGACAGCTGACTTCAAGGCTCACCCTTGGTGCTTGCTTGGCAAGAATGTGTGCTGAGGTAGGCTCTGACTGTACGCACTGTACAGACGGTATTTACTGTTCGTATTGCACAGCTTGTACAGTACTGCTTCATTGCTTGTCAGGCTGAGAGTGCTGGTCCTAAGCATCAGCAGAGTTATGTTATGTAGTTCAACATAATAAAGTTTTTCGCAGAAGAGACAGTGCTCCTTTCCTGCCATTCCATTTTGTTTGGTCCAGGGTTTCCCACTGGTCATGAAGCACTTCATGATCGATGGTGCAGGAGATACAGCGTGCAGGCAAGGGTGTAGCAGCCAAGACACCATGGTTTACCAAAGCCGTACGAGAGGGCACCTTCAAGATGGTCTACACCGTTATTCAGCTGGCAATTGTGGTATGCTGGACTGCTCTGCTGCCATGCCGTGATATGCCGTGCTGTGCCATGCCGTGCTATGCTGTGCCGTGCTGTGCCGTGCTGTGCTGTGCTGCGCTGTGCTGCGCTGTGCTGCGCTGAGCTGCCGTGCTGTGCTGGCCTTCCTACTTGAGCAATCATAGTTACTCTACCCGCATACCTATGCTATGTCTGTGCTAGAGTCTGCATTTTGAACCTCATCCTGTAGCGACTTTTCAAACGTGCAGGCGCCCCTGCCCTGGGATGAGGAAAGGTGCGTGGCATTGGCGCGTGCCATGATGAGCATGAATCAAGTCTGTGTTGTAGCCCCCACAGATGTTGCAGAACCAACTCTCCGCCAGGTGAAACACAACTATCTTCTACACTGACAAGTATCATCATGCAGCTGTGATGTTCAAGTACTGGCGTCAGTTGGAAACACAGCTTGTCAACAGCTTTCATCCCATAGTGAGTTGTCCTAATGAGCGCGTCGGTCTCTGTGCTCAGCGACAGGCTCTGCCATGGTCTTCAAATTGCTGTCGAATATCAAACATATGTTGCTCAGCTGCAGTAGCCATTATCATCTCCTCACAGCCTACACACAACACGCCTGCATCATACCCTATAACCTACAGTGCCAGCTTCTACTTAGCTTCCTCACATGAGCGTTCTGCTCTTGCAGAATGATTGGGGTTACGTGCTGATAGCAGCTGAGCTGCTTGCAAAGCTGCGCAAGATGACAGGCAGAGCTGCTGTGCAATGCAGCTTGTTGGAAGCAGCCTTGGCCATCCTCACCACAGCTGACTCCAGGCTTTCACTTACAGACCCAAAAGCTGTCGCCCAGGTGTGTGGAGTCTGATCGACCTGGCTGACTGATGGTCCTGCAATGCTTTTGGTAACTGGAGCCATTGTGATCTGAGCGCTGCACTTGCATTCTGCATCAGGCACGCACAATGTGCTGATCTTGTTGTTTGGTATGAATCAAGTGACTTTGAGTGGCAATAGTCAGCAAAAAGTGCAACTGGTGTGTGGATCCTGCTGTAAATTGAATGTCTAGCAACGTAATGCATGTACACTTTGGTTTTCTCGACTTGCAATGTGTGAACGTATGTGGTCAGAACACTACTGTGGCTAGTCCGATGAGAGCTGTGGCATTCCGCTCCCAGTCTGTCTACCCCACAAACAAACAAAAAGTAAATCGTTGACACAGGTTTGTGAAAGATGTGTGATGGTCTGCAGGACCTTGTAACAAGCTTGGTTGAGATTCTGGTTTCACCCAAATACCAGCTGCAGGACGCACCTGCATCCTGCTGTTCTTCCGAGGAAGCTTCTCCTGAGGGCTTGGGCGACGATCGCATCCACATCCTGCAGCCTCGCATGCTTTACTTGGTGCAGCGCTGCCTGCATGGGCAAGAGGCCAGCATGTACTTCTCAACGCATGCCGCGCCTCTGGTACCATTCTGGTTTGAAAGCCAAGTCCGGCTGATGACGCAAGCTGGAGGGACAATGGCTGTGGAGCATGGGAAGCTGGAAGGCGAGCTGCCGAATCTGAAGCCGTATACTGACGTTCTGGGTATGATGCGTACCATGTTGTACGTATGCAGAATGTTTTGTATCATTTTGTGCGTATGCAGAATGTTGCATGCTGTAAGGTGTTTGAAGTGGCTACATAAACAATGCATACTAGACTTTACCTGACTTATACCAATGTCACTGAGCTGCCTTGGTAACAAGCATGCTTCATGTCATGTCGGCGCCTTGAGAGTGTTCAGCCATGCATGGTGATGACTGATGCCAAGACTGGTCACTTAGCTCAATCCTGATGGTTGCGAACACAAACACAGCAGGAAGTTGCATAGCTGTGGGACTGTACTTTGTGAGCAGTAGTACTTCTGCCCAGGACGGCAGCTCATGTCATAACTTCAAAAAGCTATGGTGGTGTGTTGCAGAGAAGTATTCTACGTGGCAAGCAGAGCATGGTTATGCCTCAGAGGGTGTGCCAAACACAATGTTGTTGGCGCTGCATGTTGTGGTGAAGTTCCTGATCCGGAAGCAGGATGAGCTGATGCTACACAGGGAGCGCAGATCACAAAAGGAATTTCAGCGGGACTGGCTTGCTTGTGAGGCAGATGCTGCACAGTACAAGTCGCTAGTGGGTGAGATGACAAACTGCATACATCTATTCAGTTTTGCAGTTTAAAGGGACATCACATCTACTCATACTCATGTGGCTAATGGGCTACAGCAGCGTCTGTCTAATGACAGTCTGTGGCGCACTCAATGACTCCAAGCATGCACACATTTCTGCTTGTGTTTGGTGAAGTCAAGCGTTTGTTTGGTGAAGTCAAAGGGGCTTCGCCCACCTGGCCGCCCTAGGTCTAGTTTCAATGATGTTGCATTACGTGATTGTCAAAACTGTCCAATTAGTAGGCCTTACAGGGATGCACAAGACAGGCTGCTCTGGAGAGACAAGACTTGTCCTGCACGTACCTAGCTCATCATGATCTGGAAAGCGTTTTAATCATTATTATTATTATTACACATTTCTGCGCTGAGGGCTTTTGCAGGGTTCAGCCGCCCACCCAATACCCACGCAGGCAAGGGAAGGATGCATGCCCCCTATTCTCAGCATGGGCAGCCCTCTCACGATTGACTCATGCATGGTGCTTAACTGCATGCTGAGAGGGTCAAACAAAACTGCTGTCCGTCTGCCTGCCTGCCTGCCTGTCCGTCTGTCTGTCTGTCTGTCTTGAGCAAATGGCATTTTCAAGGTGGCCTGCATGTATCACTGCAATCAAGCAGCACACCCAAGTCATACATTTGTCTGCACTGTGCAGATACCTTGCTAGAGAGCTATGAGCACATGCGACAAGACCCATTTTGGATGCCAGTCATCACTGCCATGAAGGAGGGCAGCTGGTGTGATGGTGGCGCAAAAGTTGTGGCAAGGTTCAAGGCTGAGCTGGCGACAGTTGCTACACCAGGCTCCAAATGCATCATGTCTGCCAATGTCATTCGCCGCCTGCAGGCCTGCTTCTCCCCTCCGGTGAGCTGCAATTCACCTGACAGGACAGCATTGCTGCACTGACAGTCTTTTGTCATTCAATGCTTGTGAGAATCAGGGTCAATGGTCTTGCTGAGACAGGGGCAATGATGTTGTGTGGCCTCAGTCTTGCAATGTGTCCGTCAGCGTGCAGACTAGGGCTGTGCTAACTACATTACACACTTAATTTACTTTCATGTAATTACAGTAATTTACGTTAAATTAACGTCGAGGCTCTGTAAGAAGTAAAATTTAATAATCTATGCTTACATTACCTTACAGCACGATGCTGCTGAAAGCAGGCCAAATATGCTATATACAAGGAGAATAAGCAAAGCCCTAATGCCAGTGCATAGGGTTTTCAAGGGGAAAGTTGAGATTTTAGATTCTCAAAACCTCTAAAAACGCTGTTTTAGTAGCTAAAGGCTTGATACATTAGTTGGTTTTTCCTTCAACTTGCTACATGCAATCCTTTTACACAGAGAAGCCGATTGCCGCCTTCAAAACCAAAAACGGTGAAGTACAGCAAAAGCACGTTAAATAAGTCACGTTAATTTAACGTGTTGTAACGTAATTGAAGTAATTACATGTTAATTACAACATCGGACCCCGGTAATCGGTAATTAGCACAGCCCTAGTGCAGACCTGCTGGTGTCCTGTTTTGTCAGCGCAAAGATGGCTTTTGCAGTGTAGCAAGTACATTTTACTTTTTCCCCCAAAAACAGCAACCAGGCTGTTGTATTGAGTGATGGTTCTTGGCTCTGTCCGGCTGCACAAGGCACGACTTGGAAACTTGGAGTGCTGGCCTGCAAAACATTTGTAATGTCTCTCATGCTCTTCCTGATACAGTGTGTTCCACCTCATCACTTTGACTCACTTTGGCCTCTGCCAAAATCAAAGCACCAGGTTCTTATGCATCAGCTGTGTATCCTGTTCCATAGCCACTGTTCATGGCCAGGTCTGTCTAGCTTGCTGTAACATGAGCATCGGCCTGCGTTTCCTTGAAAAAGTAGCGTTGGTCAAATGCCAAATGTTTGTCACTCTAGGAGGCAAGCATGTGATGAAAGATGATAGCTGGATACCGGCCTCATTGAAAGGCTCTGCGTGCCCATTGAAAGGCTCTGCATGCCCATCAAAACGCTCTGCGTGCCCACTGAAAGGCTCTGCATGCCCAACAAAAGGCTCTGCGTGCCCATAAAAAGGCTCCGCGTGCCTCTTGAATGGGTACTAGCTTGCATTGAGCATTGCAACTAAGAACTTTGTCCCTTTGTAGGTGGTGGACCAGCTTACCAAGACAGAAGCATCTGCCATGTCAGCGTACAACCAACTGATGGCAGAAGAGGAAGAGGCAGCTGCCAAAGCAGCTGCCAAGAAGGCCAAGAAGCAGAAGCAGAAGGCCAAGAAGCAGCAGGCCCAGCAGGCTGAGTCATCTGCAGATGCCCAAGCCCTGGCAGCTTCTGAGACTCAATCGCTGCCCTCAGACTCAGCACCTGAGTTGAAGCTTGAGTCCAGTGAGAGACTTCACAAGCGCAACGTGCCTGCTTTGGATGATGTCGGTAGAGAACCACACGCATCAGACGTAGTGACTCCACCACAGAGTCCTAATATGCGACCTCTGCATGTAACAACTGCACTGACTCCACATTCAGCAAATGACAGGAAGAGTGGTGGGGACCAGGTTGCTCCATCTGTGCCTGCAACAGGTGTAATTTCTCCACCGCATCCTGGACACAACAGGCAGGGTGGTGGGGACCAGATGGTCCCAGGTAGAGGGCCTGGGGATGATGAAAAATTTCTGCAGAACCTGCTGTGCTGCCCCATCACGAGGGTGTGCACCACACCTGCTGCTTGTGATGTTGCCAGCTGTCGACTGCACTTGTTAACTTACGCAGCTGACTGTTTTGAAGAACCTGCACCATATATGCACATAGATGAGCATTCCGCATTATCTGGTATTTATGCAGACCACTGCTATATATATCGCATATATTCCTACTGCAGGAATGTATTGTCTTGTGATCCTTCACATTTGATTCTGTCACATACCAGCACTCACATTGCCTTAGCTTCGCTTGAGGCAATGCAGTGCTTACCCTCATTCATCTTGGCATATGCCTATGCCTAGTGCTTGGTCAACTGGCAGCGCAGTAGCCCACTCACGTCGCAACGAAACAAAAGCAGACTGCAATCGACTGGCTCATTGCCTTTTTGGGCAGTATATCTCCAATGGTCAATTTGGCTCATCGTGTGCTTTGCTGGTTTGGAGGATAGATGCCGCCTCTCTTCTGCAGGTGGTGATGGTGGAGCCAGTGATTGCTGCAGATGGGCACACCTATGAAGGGGCTGCCATCAGGGCCTGGTTATTAGACAACACCACATCACCTGTCACTAGGGAGAATCTAGCTCACATGCGTCTAGTACCCAACGTCCTCATCAGGGGCTTGATCATTGAGAGGGGTCAATGAAGGCCAGAGGGCCAAAGAAAAGGGCGGATGAAAGCGAAAGGGCTGATGAAAGGGGCCAATGCAAGTGTTTTGCCTGACTTTTGTTGAGTGCACAGCTTGCATGTCCAAGCCTCAGCTCAGCTGTCTGCTCAAGTGAGATATGGAGATACTGACACCCTTCAACAAGGATGAATTTCCTGCTGTGTTGCTGCAATGGATCATTCAGTATGACAGTCAATTTCATATCGGCAGCAGCTATTGATCCTTAAGGAACATCAGCTGCTGCCCAGCTTTGGTCATATTGCCAGGCATTACCTTGCTTGTGCACATCTCAGATGTGCAACAGAGTCTGTTAGTACCTTAAGTGCTGTAGGCCTACTGGGTCCAAGGACCCAGTCATTGGGACAGGTGGCTTGTCAGTACCCCTTTTGTGCTGACGCTCAGGATCATATTGATCTTCAAGATGTAAATTTGTATGTTCAGACATGCATGTGCAGATCAGTGCAGAGCTTTGAAAGTGCATATCCAGGCAGTCCGGCACCCCCTGAACTTCAGGGATACATGTGTCAAGATTATGGTCGAACACTTCAGAGCAGCCTGTGTTGCACATGGTGCTCATGTCACCTTCTGTTCAGCTCTCAAGCGTCTGGTGCTTGGAGGCTGCCTGGTCAAACATTCAACACAATGCACTTACTCACACATCATCTGACACTTGTGGATATCACAAAGCTCACAACAAAGCTTCTTCTCTGTGCTGCAGCATGCGCTACTTGTTTGCAGCATACAATGCAGACGTCACGTATTCGTGCTGTCCAAACAGATTTGTGCATGCATTTGCCTGTGCAGGGTGCTTGTGATTGGCAAAAATGCCCACTCTGCGAATGTGTAGAGGGTAGAAACTTATTTCGACAAAAAAACCTCGTGGTGTCATTTTCACTGGCTATGCATAAGCAGGCGCCGAAAGAACAAAGGGTGTGCTGGCAAAACCAGTAGACTTGACAGAGGTGGTTTGGTGTAAGGATAAATTGTTGAGGAAAAGAGATCTGTTGCACAAAGAATTGCTACCGTATGTACCACTCTGAGGCTCGCACGCGGTGAGCTGACTCATTTGGTCTGGAAAATGTTTTGAATCATGCCACGAGGGACCATGTCAGCAGCTTCTGCAAGAGCAGCCTGTTCACCACTATCCAGCCGCCACCCTAGAGACCCTAAGTTGCCCTCTGCCTGCTGCAAATTCTTAGCTCCAGGAATGGGAATAGTGTCTTGACACATGCACCAGTTGATGCCAACCTGCATGGAGAAGTTTCTGCGTCAACACCTGCCGGATGCACCCATGCACGTCATACAGGAAGCAACTGCACGAGATATACGTAGCAAACACTTCTCATGCTACAGTATGCTGTGGAGCTTTCATGCGCTCTTTGGACAGCCATTGAGGGCTTCTGTATCATTGTATGGCTTCACCAGATGTTTGGCTGGCGGTGGCCGAGCCAATACAGACAACAGAGCAGCAACACTCATGCCAATGCCACCCGCGTGCACATACGATATCTGTATTACTACCAACACCAAGGTGGCTGTACCATCACTGGAAGCCGTGCCAGCAAAATCTAGACCGGTGAAGAGTATTGATGGTGATCATCATGTGCAGATTCACAAACACAGTGTCCACCTGGGGCACTGTTTTGCCTCGGGCCTCAGCTACTTCCTGCATGACTTGCAGCAGCGGCTGGGCTCCTGGCAGTATCTGCCGGAAGAGAGCTGATCTAGGTCCTTCAGGCAGTGTGTCCTTGTCATACTTTCCTGCATGAGCTGTCAAGTTTCAGCTCACAGACCATAACATGCATACTGATGGATACTTCACCCCATGCATCTGATCACTACGATACTTGGCTGTCATGGCAGTGCAAGCAAGATGTGGTTTCTTGTTCAACAGCAATAGCAGAGCAGCATTGTCTTGCACAGCAACGCATCAGTATCTTGCCACAGGTCTCAAGCTCAGTGGAAACATTCTGCCGCCCATTGTTGGTGCACAACACATTTGAGCAGTGACAAGCTGTGGCCATGTGCACCTGCATACAGGTCTGCCATGCAGGTTCATTTTCTGAGGGCCTCACCAGACAGCATGCCCAGGGCTAGAGGGCTGTACGCAATCATCTGCACACCCAGATCTCGGCAAACTGCCCTGATCTCTTCCTGTTGAGGACCTCTGCTGAGCAAGGAGTACTGCACTTGGGCTGCAGCCAAGGGGACGCCACGCTTCTCCAGATGCTTGTGTATCTTCTGCATCTGCTTGGGACCGTAGTTGCTGACGCCCACTGCTTGCACTAGACCCTGTGACCATCACGGCTGGGTTTGCCTTAGCTGCAGCGCAGAGAGAGCCTAGACCACTGCTTGCACTAGACCCTGTGACAAGCACATCTCTTGTGTCTCAGCTGCAGCGCAGAGAGAGCTTGAACTGGGGCAGACATGCTACATTGCATGCTTGAGAATGCCCAAGGACAATTGGGGGATTGCATTGATGCAAAGCTATGCTGTTTACTGTTTCAGCTTTGCCCCTCCAGGCACAGTGATCACTGTTGTTCAGAAAAGGCCAGCTACCTTCTTTACTGTCATGAGTCCAAGATGGTTTACCTCATCATACAAGGCAACAAGCCCATCCCAGAGAGCACGCTCTTGAAGGGGCTGGTAGTTGGCTGTTGACCAGTGCAACTGCCCAATGCCAATCTGCTCCATGCCCAGGCGCCGCAAAGAGCCCTTGCAGGCCGCCACAAACTGCCCTAGGAGCAAGCATGCTTTGTTATGTGTGTAGGCATTACAGCCTTGCATTTGAGTGTAGGCTCATTGGGCTGCACAATCTGGTTTGTGCATTCAAGTCTGCATTGCCGTAACGTATTGCATGTGAGAGTGTGCGCAGGATGCGAGAGTATACATAACATGTGAACATATTTGTGTCTGCTGTGCATCTGGTGTTGTAAGCAATCTGCCACAATGCAGCACACATGCAGCATGGTAGTGCTGTGTCTGCAGACTTGCCCTGTTGGTATATGTACCTGTCAAGATTTGGTCTTCTGTAAGCGATGGTCATGATGCCTGTATGAGTGGCTAAGCATACCTAAAGTGATGCGCCATGGATAAGGAGCAAGCTTGGTGGCGATGCAGATGTTGTTGCGCTGTCGTTCTGAGCCAGGATACTCCCTGACAAATTTCCCCAGCAACTCCTCACTTCGGCCGTTCAGCAGCCCAGTTCCTACGTATCATTTGCATACCAGCTCTTGCTACCATTTACGATTACACAGATGCTGACTGGTTTGGAGTCCACACAAACAGGCCAGCAGTACCAAAGTCATCAGGCAGACTGGAGCGTTGAACTTGGGATCAGATCTGTACCATATGAATCTGCTGTGTCGAATATGTTTATGCCCTTGCTAACCACCAGGTTGAATAGCTGCTGCAGCTCCTGATCCATGCTTTTGTCATAGCCCCACAGAAGCTGGTTGCCCCAAGCCCATGTACCGAGTCCCATTGGTGAAACTTTGAGAGGTCCAATTTGCTTCTGCTCATTGGGTTTGACAGCGGTTCTGTCCGTGGCCCTGCTCAGGAAGCTGAACAAGCTTTGTACTCGCATGCACTGTCGCGCTGCCTTTGGCCGTCTGGATGTGAAGAACCCAGTGCGCTCAGGTGTCGCGGTAGGCAGTATCAAACAACGAGGCCGTGTCATGCTGTGCATACTGCCTCTTTACCAGGAATTGTGCTTTACTTGGTGTTAAGCTTCGGCATGCACGCAAGATGTTCAGTTTAACGCGGTGTTTGAGGGAGCGGGTATGCGCACCGATATATGGCGATTGCAGGTCCGCTGCAAAATGCTGCGATGGCAAATGATCGCTTTGATGATCGCGATTGCAGTGCTTCGGCCCGCGACAGCCAGCTTGATAGGTCAAACCAAAGCAGGATTGACCACAGCAAGGACCTTGCTGCAAGGCTCTTATTCTACGTTGCCGGTGCACAAGTCTTAGACCGACCAACAGCGCAGGGCAACACATTGTAACGTGGTTGCTTACAGGTTGTCAATGGCCAGCGAACCAATAAGCAGAATGCTGTATACCAGTAGCTGTTCAGTGTGGTCACAACCACTTAAACCGCATGTGTCGCAGCACATGCGCTGTTATATACATGTAGTTCAACTCAGCAACTGGCGCCCACCCAACAGACTTTGGCTGGACAGCAACTGTTTGCTTGGTGACTTTGGGCTCAAGATACAGTCAACGCCCAGTCATAGTGCGCCCAGCAACAAGTGCTGCTGCACTGGGAGGCAAAGCAGAGATGCTGGGGAACAGCAGAGTGTCCACAACCTCCATCTCAGCCTTGCACACAGGTATGTCAGCATCGAGGATGTTTGCCGCACTTCCAGTGGCGGGCTGGATGGTCACTGTAGCTCCTGTCTTGTTGACCTACAACCAACAAAGCCCTACTTATTACCTGTCGTACGATACGAGTATGATACGATACGATACGTACATTACCTGTCGTACGAGCTTGCTACCACATCTGCTAGCTACAGTGCCATGAATCCAAGTTCACATGTTTGCCATTGTATGACCAATTTGAGAGTCAAGCACCTCCATCTTTACACTCACCTTATGTGGCCATCAATGGGGAATGGCATGAAGTCATGACACTATGACGCAATGTAGCTGTTACCAATATCAGGATTGCAATCACCTCTTGTAGCAGTCAAGGCATACTGTCAATGCAGATCATGATGCAACCAGATGGTCCATACCTTGAGGGTCTGGCCTGTTAGGGCGGTGGTCAATGTCTGTCCGTTAGTCAAGGCGCTGGTTGTCATGGCCATGCCCGGGACCACATGGTACTGCAGAAGCTGCAGCACCCACAAGCTTCTCAACGCACAGACAGCAAAGAGAACACACAAGCAACAGATGGCTCAGAGATAAGACAACAAAAACCTGCATGGTTATATATGTGCCAGACAAGATCAGAGCTCACACTGCTGCCATACATGCTGCACAGCAATGGCCATGTATGCATGTATTCATCGGCACTGTAGGCTCAGAAAACCTATGTAAAGCGATCCTTCGCTACATGCACGCTGTATGGCAGCCTGGCGCATATGCATACAGTCAATGGGCACTTTGACTGGAGGTGTAGGCAAAGCAGTGGTTTACTACAGTCAGGAACGTTAACAGTATGTTTTGTATGCATGCATGGTGCTTTGCAGAGGTTTACCCCCTTGAGCAGGGAAGGCTCAGCTAGAGCCTCAGTGGGGGTGACCCCAAACTGGCTCAGAGCCGTTGTGAATGCCTCGTTGGTTGGCACAAAGACTGTGGCCACTAGAGTTGGGTCACTCAGATAAGTGGTGAGGTTAGCAGCCTGCAACAAGATATGCCTGGATTACTATGACTCAGGATTATGACTCAGGCCTGTATTGTATGACGCAGACAATAATTTTGCATGCAGGAAATATTTGTCTTGTGTGTTTTCAAATCAGCTTGCATTAACAAAGCGCACTGTCAGGACTTGCATGCAGTGAATGTGCTCTCTCTCACTGATGAAGCCACCGTGCTGTGGCTCTACTTGTCACTCAGTTCCAGTGACAATTGAAACACCATCTGTGGAAAACTGCCATGTCACAAGCACTGTGCCACTATATTGCCTCACACATGCTTTGTGGAGCTACCAAGAGATCTGAAGCAGCAGCCTTTGGCTGACGGACTGGCATTTGTCTAAGTAAAAAAGAAACAGAGCCGCTTATGTTTGCAGGATTGATGGTGCCTGTGTCTGGAGATGGTCAAAGCAGAAATCCACAACACACTTTTTGTGTGACAGTAAAATCCAAACTGTCATGGAGACAAAAAGGATATGGATGTCAGCAACAGACCTGAGCTGTGGTGACAAAGGTGGAGAGGTCTGGAATCATCATGGCTGCCTGCAGCACAGAGGTGCAAGAGCTGCTGCTGCTGCCGCTGTTGCTGCTGGTCTTCAACGCATCCAAGGCATGAAAGTCAGCCATTCCTGTAGGTAAGTATCGAAAGCATTCAACCTCTGGGACACCGGAAAAATAACAACTAAAATGGAGCTTTTGAGCTTGAAAGCAGCAAGTACGCATGACTTTGTTTCTCCAATGGATGCGATGCTCATCTTATGAGTATAAATAATTATTGATGCCATTCGTAATCTCGCAAATGCAAAAGCATGCCTGGTGTCAGTGTGTCAAGCCCAGCTTTGGGAAATACAATTTCTGCGGAATGGGAAATAGCATTCCTGCAGAACAGAAAAGTGCGGCGACCTGCAAGCTGCAAGATTGTGTTGGCAGGGTTTTTCAAGGTGCACCCCAGGCGGCAACTTGACAGACTTGTATTTACATTCCCATGTCTGTAAGCTGCAGAGCTGGATGCATTGGTCGCCATCTGCGCTCTTAGAATACAGATCACCTTTCACACGCTATTCAAGAAAGTTCAAGAAAGAGGGTCTACATGGCTGTATCACTGCACAGCATTGCAAAGCCAACAGGTATCACACCAACTCTGGACAGAATCATCACAACATCTGCCAGATCAGGCGTATGGCTTCTGCCATGCAGTCACAGCCTTTAAGGGGGGAAAGCAGCTGGCAGACGCTCAGCCGCTTATGCAAACTATCATTTTGGGTCCACAAAATAAAGACTATTGCTTTGTCCCAATTATAACTTTCTGAGGCCTCTTGCCCGGCTCTTGTCGTTCATTTTGTGACACCCCATGTGCCGGCAGCTATATGTCATAGCATCTTGTGTTACTCCATGTGTTAGCAGCTTTACATCATAGCACACATGGCTTGCAAAGCTGCTGCCATGGTTCAGCTGATTTTGGGTGCTGTTTGCTTGTTCCCAATGTCATGGATGTCATCATTTGTCTGTTGCCACTCTGGTCAAGCTATTGCCGACATATTCTGCAAGATCTTTCAATTTTGGGGAATGCAACATCTTGGTGCTGGATGCAGGTGTCTGCAGGACTATTGTGGTGTGGCTGTACAATGTGGGGCTTTGGCAGAGGGCTTCAGGATCAGCCCCTCAGGGCTGTTTGAGGAGCCATAGCAGGGGCCATACCTGAAGCCACAAAGCTCATGCTGTCAACCCAGATTGTTGCTGTTGTCATTGTGTTGCTTTTCCAGATCAGCAGCGAGGCTGGTTAGCCAACTTTGGTGCTCAGATACTGGATCGTGGTTATTTTGAGCTAAAATTGTTGGATGAAAAAGATTTTTCGCAAGATATCAAAAAATGTTCAAAGAAGATTGTTGTGTATCTGAGACTAACTTTGTTCACGCCATTCAGTATTCAAAAGTAAATAATTTACTGCATTTTAGGATGGTGTAACATGTACAGACAGCATGCTCATGCCTTACGGTAGTCCCAACTTACCTGGGGCCATTGCAGGTACAGCCATGGTGTCAGGTCCAGCCAGGGCAGCAACCTCAGGGGCCATTGCGGCCATAGGGGCAGCTTCAGGAGCTGTTGCAGCCATAGGGGCGGCCTCAGGGGCCATTTCTGGGGTGCCAATCATCATTGGGTCTGGACCAGAAAGAGCCTGTGCAACAAACAACACGCCCTGGTGAGACTGGATTGTTCCTCAAATGCCATACGGTGGCTTCCAGCAATGTCAGCATTGCTCTGTGTTCTACCTGATTGCACTACTCAGGGGAATGCAGCACTGCTCAGACATGCATCTGCTGCAGCAGAGACATCTTGCAACTGGCTTGGAACTTTGCCGTAAGCGCTGGTAGACAGCTTTGGCCAGGTTGGCCAGGTAACAGTTCTGCTGTTGAGCACAATCATTGGCAAGATCCTGCAGGACAACTCGCTGGCAGGATCCTGCAGCAAATGTTTTCGCCAAATGGAACACCTTGTCACCTGAAGCCTCCTTACCTGAACTCCTGGGGCCATTTCAGCCATAGGAGCGCTCTCAGGGGCTATTCCCCTCATTCCAGGGGCCATTGCCATCATCTGAGGGGCCATTGCCATGCCCATGTATCCAGAGCTAACATCAGGGCCATCCTGGGCTGTGACCACTGGGGCCCCAGCTGTGGTGGGTGAGAACATGGCTCTGCGGTCATCTACCACAGCTGTGGTGGCTTGGGCTACAGCTGCTCTGGCTGCAGCAAGCAAGCATGACTCAGTAAGCAATTGAGTTGGTCTCAGCACCTAGCACGTGCTGCAGCTGTGCTGTTCATGCCAATCAACATACGCCTGATGCCATTGATTGCAACTGCAAGCATTGATGTGCAGTGGGTTAGCGACGCAACACTAGCTTGTTTGTGCAGTCCTAGCTAGATCTGTCTTGCATGAGACACGGGTCATCTGTCATGCATGTTTCATGTGTGGCGTGGCATGTATCATGTGGCATGTGTCAAGCAGTATGCGTCATGTGGCGTGTGTCATGGGGCATATGTCATGGGGCATGTAGCATGTGCCAGGCAATGGCACGCTGTGTCAAGACAGCAGCACTACCATGCAAGCGACACTGCAAGGTATAAGACAATACTAGGATTGAGGAGTTGGCTCACCAGGAGCAACGGCTGCCTCACGTTGGCTGCGGGCTGCACTCACTGTTGTGCTCACCCTCTCAATGGCTGCACACATCCAAAGCTGCTGACACTCACACCAACAGACAGATTGGGCAGGCGGGGCAGGCAATCATAGACAGATAGTCAGGCAGATGGGCATGCATGCAGGCAAATTGATAGTCAGACAAACAAAGCAGCAAACAGATGGACAGACATATACACAGATAAGCAACAGCCCCATGCACACTGACCCCAGCAGACTCATGGTGAGTGCTGCCACAGGCTATGCTGCAGGACATGATGTCATACATGGCAGGGCTGCTTGGTGCAAAGAGAGGCATTTGCTGTGCTGCAAACAGGAGCTCGACGCCCTTCATAAGCATATGCAAGCTTTCCATGAGCAGCGTACCTGGAGCGACGGCGTCTATGATGGGTGTGCTTCCAAGCACTGGTGATGGCACAGGGGAAGCAACCAGTCGTGCACCTACAGCGGCCACATCACAAGAAGCAAATCATGACAGGGGTAACACATGGAGATAAGGGGGTGGGAGGGGGGTGTTGAGATTGTTCAGTCTGATCTAGAACACATCAAGACATGTTGTTGTACGGCTGGTACGCTGACTGCCAGAACAGGACCTCATACAAGGAGCCTCTCAGGACTGTACATACCTGACCCTAGGGGAAGGCACGTATTGAATGATTGTGTGAATGGGTACATTACATTGCATACCTGATACAAGTACTGCAGGAGCAGTGCCCTCTGGCACAGTGGGAACAGGGGTAGCAGGCACCAGGATGGCCTCCAGGGGGGTAGCAGTGGGGCTCTCCTTGTTCAGCAGGTCAAGCAGTGGAGTCTTGACAGGTGACACCACAGCCTCTGTAGCAGCTGGTGTCTCCTGTGCAATCAGTACAACAGCTCATACACGCTTACTGCTGGTGCGATGGCCCTTTTTGATGTGCAGAGAAATGACTTCAAAGCTCGATGCAGATAGCTTGCTTGAAGTGCATTCTGTGGCACAGAAAGCTGCTGCCAAATAAGCTGTATGTGCAGCTTGCATTGCAAATCATCGGATGCAATGATGACCTGCCTTGCATGAAGCACATTCATTGCCTGGCGGCAGCTTTCTTCCACAACCCTGGTGCACAAAAGCTTCTACTAAGCTTAGGCCAGCCGTCATGACACCTCGATTTGTCATGATTCAGGACTGTATTCATCCTGACCCAGTCTAAGAGGGCCTTTGGTCAACGCATGCACAGTGGGTGCTGAGTACTGAGTGAGGTACCTTGAGGAGCAGCTGCTTGATGGTGGGTACAGAGGGCTCAGGGGTGGCCTCCTCAGTGGCCACAGGGGTGAAAGTGTTCAGAGTCTTCTTGGTCAGCAGGTCAATCAGCTTGGGCTGTGTAGGCGGGCTGGCCTCCACCACCGGCACTGGGATTGCCACACCTGTGAGGACTGGTACAACAGCAGGGGTAACCATTGGCACTGCACGAGCACCTGCAGCAAAAGCGATCAACAAGGTTAGTAAGTCCTGAGTCAGTAGATCTGCCTTTTTTTGCACCATCTGATACTGCAGGCAATGCTCAGAATCAGCCCTGCAGCATAAGCACTTGGCATTCTGGCAAGTGCTGCAACAACGCAAGGCATATAATACAAGCTTGCCTTGTCTGAGCTGCCATTGCACATACAGGCACTTCAGCCAGCGTCGTACATCACCAATGCCTCGCCTCAGAGTGCCACTGCAGGCACAGCGGTGCCAGCAGGCACAAGAATAGATGCAAGGGGCCAGCAACATACATTTTGTCAGCAATCATGTTCAGGTCAATTCTACCATCAGCAAAAGTCTACCATCAGCAAGCCTACAGTCCTGGTGTAGGCCATGTGACACAGCTGGTCCTGAACCTGGTGCGTCACCTCAGACTGGCACTGCAGGCACAGTGGTGGTAGCAGCAGATCCTAGAGTGCTTGCAAGAGGGTGCCTTACCTGTGACTGCTACATCATGTACAGTGGCTCTAGAATGCATGCAAGGGGGATGCCTGACCTGAGTCTGCTACATCATGCACAGTGGCTCAGGAATGCATGCAAGGGGGGTGCCTCACCTGAGACTGCCACTGCAGGCACAGTGGTAGCAGCAGGCACCAGGACAGTCTCTACAGGGCTGGCAGCAGGTGTCTCCTTCAGCAACAGCTCCTTCAGGTCCTGTGTGGTAGGGCTGAACACTGCCTCACTGGCTGATGGTGTCTCCTGCAGGGGTCATACACAGCCTTGTGCATGCCATTTGGTTTTTTTTTTGGGGGCATGGTGCAAGCACTGATAGGATTGGTGTACGAGTACAGCAGCAACGCCTGAGCTGTTGGTAAGATAGACACCATACATTCACAAAGTTTGGTGCAATATGTTCCCATGCTGCATGTCTTGCTTAGCTGTGACTGGTACATTGAGTGATGCTCATGCACACAGAGGAGTGGGTTTGTTGAGGACATTCAGTCTTTGCGCAAGTTGTTTCATTGCCACCAATCATCGCCTGCATGCGCCAAAGCTCTGACAGCACACCAATTGCTGCATAGAGCCCAGAATCATAGGCATTTTCTGATAGCCTGAATATCAATGTTGAGAGAAATACAGCTTACGTGCAGGAGCAGCTCCTTTAGGGTGGGCACAGAGGGGGCTGAGGTCTCCTCCGGGGTAGGGGTGGGGGTGGAGAAGGTGTTCAAAGGGAACTTGGTGACCAGGCTGTCCAGCAGCTTGTGCCCTTGGATGGTTGCCTTGGGGGTGGGTGCAGGCACCAGGACTGTGGCTACTGGGACAGGCTCTGGTGATGGTGACACCACACGCACGCCTGCAAGCACAGTTCACTTTCAGCTTTGCACTGTCAAGGTGACTTGCAACAGTCAGAGTTTGACACGGTCTGCAGTAGCAGGCCAAACATAGCATGTCAGTGTACTCATGCTTGTGTCAAGTACAGCAATACATGCAACAATGAGTACCAAAAGTAGACAGCAAGCAAAGGAAAGCTGGCAGGTACTCTGTCGTACAGGCAGCATTGTTTTCAGCAATGATAGTCATGTGTTTTTCCCAATACAGTCATTGCAGCAATGCAGCAATGAAGCACTGTTCTTTCCTCCTACAGCACACTGCAGCAGCGATGACAGCTTACATAGCAGCCACAGATGCAGCTGCTGGGGTCACAATATTGGCATGCTTTGCAGCTGTCCCCATCCAGCCAATGCTAGCAAACTGAAAACAATTGGGCAAAGCTCAGAGGCGACGCAACAACAGCATGTGCACTGCTGTCTTGCACTTCAGCAGCAGCATTGCATAGAACAGATGACTACAACCCATACCTGAGACAGCAACAGGGGGGACAGTGGCAAGAGGGGTTGCAGGCACCAGGATGGTCTCTACTGGTACTGCTGCTGCTGGAGTGGCAGCACTGGTCTTCTTGCTGACAAGGCTTTGGACAGCCTGAGTGTCCGTCTCTCCTGCTCCTGGTACGTCCACACTCACCATGCCCAAAGTTTTAGCAGCCTGCAAGCAGCAAGAGAAGAGCAGGAAGCATGAGTGCGCTGGGCGAGCCTTGTGATGAGCATGGGCTTCTGCAGACATGCATAGCAAGGAACTGTATGTGCAGTAGCTTGCTTCATTACCTTCTCATGAGTAGCAAATACATTTGTTTCTTTTTTATGCCTGCATGCTGCTTTGACATGACTGATGCAGTATAGCACAGCGGTGCAAGGAGGATGGCAAGCTGATGTTGTCCTGAGTAATCGCAGTAGTCAGGATTGCCACAATGACAGGTAATCTCAAGTCATCACACACAGACAGTCAGACAGGCAGATGGACAAATGGACAGACAGACAGACAGGAGTAGAATCATCGATACACTCACAGCTTCAGGGATGAGCACGGTGTCAATGAGTTGGACATACGCTGTGCAGGCGCTCAAGTCAGAGACCAAAACAGTTGCCGTGGATCCAGCATCAGGCACCACAGTCACAATGTCTCCAACAGTCTTGACCTGCAGCAGATGAATACAAGGGTATTAGAGACTTTCAGGAGTCAGCAGTAGTAGCTTGTCCTGTTGCAATGCTGTCACTCAAGCACTGAACAGCAGGATGGAGCGCAAAGGTTGCAGTCGATGATGCGCCATCAGCGTTGCCTCGGGAGACTTTGGTACAAGAGCGTGGCTGTTTCATGCGTAAGATTGCAGTAGTACAATCAGGCAGTGTTGTTGGCCACACACAGCAGATGCAGCACAGCAAGACTGCTTACTGTCAGGGTCTCGCCCTCTGCAGTCACCAAGGAGCTGTGCTGCTTCAAGTCGGACACCTTGTAGGCATCCTGGGAGTAGACGTGGTACTCCAATATCTGCATGCAGTTCAACTTTAGAGTTTGCCTTGCAGTTGGTTCTACACCTGTTATCCATGACAATGAATGATTGAATGTAAATGCTCACTAGCTCTGTCATTGCAGTGTGTTGTTATGCTAAGAGACCCTGACACTGCTACAGAGCATCTGCTACTTCGGGTCAACTTCTCACCACGCTGAGCAAGTAGCTCTTGGACAACAGCTCCTCAGAAGTCAGGCTCAATGCACTTGCAAGAGCTGCAAAGGCATCATCCGTCGGAGCAAAGACCGTGATCGCTGATGTGGTCGAGTCCAGTAGGTTTACCAGGCCGGCAGCCTGCATACAATCTTTCACGCTTGGGGCGTAAGGTCGGGCACTTCTGCATGCAGCGGTGGCGACTGGCGTTTACACTACCTTAATGGCAGCTGCTAAAGTCTGCAAATTGTGCGAGTCAGCGGCAAGAGCGTAGGGTGTTGAGCACTGGTCGTTTTGGAAGTAGCCGCCAAAGAGTGAGGAGTCATCAGATCTAGCAACACCTGCACGCAACCATGGCACTCAGACCCAGCACGCCTGTTGGTGGGCGTCAGTTTAGGCATAAAATAATCATTGCATGTCTTGAGCGGCAATATGCAGCCTGCCAGCTATAATACGTAAAAAATTTCAACGCGCATGCCTTCGCCAAGGTGTGAATGCAGCTGCAACCAGGCACCATTCTGGCGCTGCAAGGAAACCACCTGTCAAGCTCGCGAGCAACAACGCCACTGCGAAGCCCTTGACGTGCCCGGGTCTCATGCCTGCCAGCTTGAACACGCTGACTGCAGCAGAAAGCTGCTGTTCGACAAACTTCGCAAATAGCGAGCTGCACACTCTCAGCCGTACAGTACGTACCCAAACAGTGGTCCCAAGAACACGACGATCACAAGAAGGCCCAGCGATTTGGCACCTCGCAGCCTTGAGCGCTTTGTTGTCGACGCCTCTGGACTCGAGCATTGCGCCCAGCCGGACGCGAATGAGGTGCGACAGCCCTAGGTCAGCGTGTCCATTATGGGATTTGCCCATGCTAGCTGCGGCACTCAGTGCAGTTCATCTGTTTCAGCGGTGGCGAACAGTGCCGCTCTACAGACACTTACAACTGCACTTACAAGCAGCAGAGAAAGGCCCCTACAGCAGCAGGACACCCCTTGTAACTTACTTTCGTCTGACCTTCTTGGCGCGGAATCACTACGCTGAGGCTGGCTACACTTTTGTGAATACACAGATCACACTTCACAGTTGCGATCTGTGCGGTCATTTGCACGGGAAAGGGCGTCACCCTGCCGAGATCAGAGTGTGTCCACGCTTACTCATAGCTGTGTGTCACAAGATGTGATAAAGCTTTGACTCCGGAATGAGTTCGCCGTCCGTAATCAGCCTTCTGCTTCTTCAACAACTGAATCAGTAGCGGGCTGCTCTAAGCAAACAAGCGCCCACTTTCACCAAGTGACGTTCAACACTCTTTGCTGCTGTACGATCTTGTGGTCCGGAAACGAGAGAATCCATGGCTGCGCTTGTTTGCGGCTCAGTCTTGTATCAATGCACAACTATGCTAAAGTACCTTTCGAAAAGCGAACTTTTACCAAGGAAAGAGGGCCAAAGCCTGCACTTGCTAGGGACAGAATGCTGACTACAGGTGTTCGCCCTGGATTCTGTGTGAAAGGCATGGCTCAACTGTTACCAGTCATTGTGGCAGAGCTGACTCTGCTGCCCTTCTTGGACGCAAGCTAACCTGATGTTGTTTTGCTGTTGTAGTTTCCGAAGTTCACCAAGCTGCAGTTCCTTGCACTGAGCCATTGCAATCCTTGCATTCCCTTCACTGAAAAGGATGCCAGCATGTTCCTGTTGGACGTCAAGTTACCTGACTGGTATCTTTACATCTGTCACAATGAGTCCTTGAGGTTGGCCATGTTGTGGGACATCTTCTGCCATCCATTCCCCTTCCCTCTATACAGCAGCTCAAGGTCTGCCTATATGCCCACTCTGTGTATCCTGACTGTATGTTGTCCTTACCCAATTTGTAAAAACTGCATGTCACAATGACAAGTCCTCCTGGTATGGAGTAGGGATCAGAGTGAGAGTACTCAGGCCTATTGACAGTGAGTAAGACAAGCTCGTTGTGTAAATTTTATTCTCCTGTTCAGTAGATTGCAAGCCTGATGTAGAGCTAGTGGCTTACAGGTCTGAAATCCAGTTGAGCTGTGAGAATGTTTTTGATGTTTGGGTGCCAGTTGTGTCCAGGTGAGCATACAAACCCTTTTTCGATTTCATACCACTAAGAAAAAACTCTTTTGCGAAGCTTACAATTGTCAGTGACCTGGCTGGAGAAGCCAAGCGATGCATGGGGTGCTTGAAAACTCACTGCGTCATGATACTTAGTGGTTGTAAGTTGCCTGTTGTACAGTGGACCATGTACATTATATTACATACATGGTCCATGATTAGTTTTAGGACCTCTGCTGCCTCACGTTGTCTTGAGATTATGTCGAAACCTGAGATTCCATCGAGTTACACACATGAAGCTAAAGAGGCGTAAGCTGAAGCTTCAACATCTGCTTGAGCGCAGGCCTGCAGGCATATGTGCATGCGTGAGCTCTCAGTCTAACAGAGTATTCAGTACATACCACGGATTACCACGTACACGGACTGTCATGCTGTTTTATACCTGAGTCCTGAGGTACTGCGCAGAGATGGCGAATTGCGCATGGCGGCAAGACAGGTGCCCTATTGATGCACACTGAGACAGCTGGGGCAGACTTTGAAATCGCATTGCAGGGCGCCACGTGTGCACGGAGTATCTGCGATGCTTGCGTAAACGTCTTGCTCGTCATGCACGCCAGATCAAGTATGCAAAGAGGGACAAGATAACCGCCCGTAGTCAGAGAGCCCCCATGTACTGAACAGCATATTGTTCAGAAAGCCGCATCATTTGTGTCAGTTTAGCAGCAGCACAACGTCGTTGAACACGAACATGACCGACGAGCAGTTGCAGGTAGTTGGCTAAACAACTCAAGTTAGCGTGACCAAATTTGCTCTTCACCAAGTCACCACGTTGAGAGCTTATCATCGTCCGCGTTTGCAACACTGCAGCATAGTCGGGAAGCTGGTTCAGACGCAATTGGCCAAACCTAAAAAGTGGTCCTCAACATCTTGCCTAGCCGAACGCTTATCGCGCTCGGCTTGACTTTCTTTTGAATTACTTGCCGGCCCAGATTGGTCTCTCGATCACCGTTATCATCTCGAATATGCAAAGGTTTGTCGTTGCCTCTTAGGCGCCTGTCCTGCACAAGTGGCCGGTGTTAGCAGTCTGGTCTCTTGCTCAGCTGACTTATCCGAGTCCTTGAACCATTTGCAGGGATCAGCAGGAAAGCCAAGCTAGCACATCTCAGGGTGGCAGAAGCCAGTTTGCTTCCTCCTCTGCACCTACGAGACAATCCTCAGAGCCACTGACACCCTCTGACTCAGGCAGTACCAAGAAGGTGGGACTTATGCATCGCCTGCTGGCAAAAGCAAAACATCACAAGGGGGAGGCACACAAGGGCATGACCCATAGCCACAGCCACAGCTCCCTGCCACCGCAAGATCAGCAGGGTCAGGATGGCCTGTGCAGAAAGTCAGCTGCTGGAAGGCATGTTCATATTGCAGAGGAGAGCAAAGAAAACTATCCAGCAGATGCCATTCCTGCCCAAACATTGGATCAGCGACAAGAGCGCTCTTTTCTGAGCTCAAGTTTGCCAACAACACCAGCAGGAGAGTCAGCACTACCTTCTATGTCACGTAGATCAACCATATCTGAAGATCATCATCAGAAGGCTTTTGAAGCTTCTGCACCTGGGCGTTTGGCTCTTTCCATTGCCCCTCAGCTGAGTGAAGTCAAAGGTGTGCTTGAAAGCCTTTGACAAAGCCTAGACTGCCCTGAACCCTTTCTTTGTGCCTGCGGCACTTGCATCTGCCACATGACGGTTAAACACAGTACTGTGAGAGGCACTGACTGTATATGGCATGTTCTGACATATATGGCATGCATGCAAATGGCATGTTCTGTTATCTGCATGATTTTATGTTTTGGATTGTGCATTTTGTCTTGCTCAACAGCTTGGCATATACCTCTATAGCATAGCTTGCTGATAAAGTATCCAGCTAGCCTTGATTGCACTAAGGCAGCCTGCACATGCAATGCAGGGCTGGAACTGCTAGACGCCCTGGAGGAGGGCGCCCTGATGCGCCTCAGGCGTGAGCACATGGGCCGCAGCTCAACTGGCATGGGCAAAAACGCCCAGGTCAGATGTGTGGCAGAAGGCTTCCAAGCGAGGCTGCTGTTTGATGGTCAGGTATGCAACAATGGGTGCGGAGCATTGCTCAGTGCTGTGTGATCTGCAACAAATGTAACAGCCCCATCTTGCTCATTGCGTTTCAGCAGTGTGTAGTAGCAAGCTGCTAAGGTTTACACCTCTGCATGTGCCTGCTGGGTTCTGCTGCATTTTTCAGCTTGCAGCTAGCAGGCCATGACTGGATTCCAGCAAGTGCCTTACAAGTTGTTTCTTGCCTTCATAGTGGATTTGACATGACATGCCTTATGCAGCTGGGCCCATCCTTGTTCCAAATTTGAGCAAGCTCACCAGCTGGTGTGTGAATGCTTATAGGGTCTTACCTCTCTGTTGAAGCAAGCTCATCTGACAGACAGAGACCAGGGTGTGCACAAAGCCATCATTGAGTATGTGGAAGTCATGGAGGGCGCTTGGCACAGAAGGAAAAGCATAGAGGTGCACACCAACCAAGGCTTGCTCAGCCTGCTTCCTGCAGATGCAGTCACATATGCCACATGGATCATTGGGCTGAACACTGCGCTGACAGCCGTTGAGCTGCACAGAGGGGATGGGATCCACCCCCTGAGGCCTGCCAGGAAGCTGCCTCTCAGCATGAAACTGAAGATCTTTGATCCTTCCATGGCCTTAGTTCAGGAGGAACCTGACATGTAGACGCTTCAAGTATCCAGACAAGAGCAGAAACGGTGTGATCATGAGGATTTCACAAAGTTTGCTGAAGACATGGCTCCTGACAGGGCCTCTACAGTACAAGTGATGCCAGTGAGCAGTGAGCCTGAACGTTGGGTGTCAATTTTTGATCAGGGGACTGCTTGTAATTCCAATGGAATCGACATTTGGATGATGTCGTTCAAGAACAGCTACATGGAAGGTGTGTGTGCGGATTGAGTTTGTAAGGGCCATGCTGTTCTTTACACTTCAATGGCATGCTTCATCAGTCACTCACTTCAATATTTGCTTGCAGACTTTGAGTGTGCTCAATGGTGGTTCAGCATGTCATGCTAGGTGCTAGGCTGTGCATTACCTATCTTTTGTTTGTCTTCTCAGTCAAGTTTGGTTCTATTCATTACCTAGGTGCAGATTACATAATAAAAGATGCAATATGCGCCTCCATTGGGGGAGCGATATGGTGTGTTCAGGGAGAAGCATGGTAGATCATGACTGGTCTTAGTTGTGCGAATGTACCACCATGGTGTGCTTTTAAAGCCAAATTGCCTCTACTGGAACTCTGTTGTAACAGTATCTTTTGATTCATCTGACAGCCTGCTGAACAGCTTTCACCTGCAGCAGCTGTGCAATTCTGCTGCCAATGTTGCCTAATGTGGGAGCTATGGACTGGCTCAGTAACCCTGCACCACAACACCCTAATCAGCTGTCATGCCAAATGCCTGCAACAAGTGTTGCGCATGCAGCTGATGATTTGGTCAAAACATGAAGGGGTGGTCGGTCATAAGCATACAGCGCTGCACAGCAATCTTGCCACACAACATGACAGATTGAGGCATTGGTGCGTACGAATATCTGTAATGCCAACAGATACCTGCGTTTTCTCTAGCATGCGCAAGCTCAAGGCATAAAGCCCTGATCTGCACCTCAAGCCCAGTTGCACGCGCCTTCTCTTGCAGCACCTCCTTTTGCAGTTGAGCCTCTGCAGATACAGAATGGTTGGTGTAGCAATGGACAGCAGAAATCTGGGTGGGGAAACAAAGAAGTGCACATGAGTTGATCATGGCAGTGGAGGCAGCTGCCAAGCAGATACACATCTTCTGACTTCTTGTTCTGACAGGTCATGAACATCTACGCGTAGCCAGTCACAATTTTGCATCAGCACATACCGTCTGGCGCACGCTGATGGTCTGGATTACGGTCATCTGCATCTGATGCACTCGGCTCCGCTGACTGGGACTGCCAGAAAGCGCTCTCCTCCAGCAGGGTCTTCAGCTGATCCATGTGCTGCAGGTTCTCTTGCGCTTGAGCTTCCCATGTTTGTGCACTCTCTTGCATTTGCGCCAAGCCCTGCATACCAACAGCCTAGGATGATGGCTGGCCTAAGACTGGCAAAACAGGCGAGGCAGCCTCTGAACGCACGTAGCTTCACAGTGTAGCTAAATGCTGCTCAGTACACAGCACGAGCTACAGGCCTCTGCTGCAACTCACAACATGCAAACACTTCTAGTGCAGAAGTCCAAGCCTGACCATGCGGGAGGTGTACACTTTGGGTACCTGCTCGAGGGCTGAGTTGTCAGTGAGGAGCCGTTCGATCTCCAGAGACTGTCGGTCCACTTCCACCAGCAGCTTGTCTCTGCTTGCCTTCAAGCTGCTCACTTGCCCCCTCAGTCTCTGTACCACACAGAAAATACATTTCTGTGCCCTCACATATGTAGCAACGCGTCAGGAATTTTGCCTGGAGTGCAATGTTGCTGTGAGTCGTGTATCGATGCAACATGATCTTTCACAAGGTTTGGGGCCAATGTTTGTGGCTGCACGCCAAGTATAAAGACAACAGTTTGCTCAAGTGTCTATTCTGCTGACAGTAGGCAATGAGTTGAGACCGCTCACATACAAGCTAGACTACCGCCAGAAAGCAGGGGTTGCTCAAGATGTCATGATGTGAATCACCCAGCACAGCAGCATGCAGTCCTGCCTGGAGTCAGCGAGCAGATGAATGGCACAGCAGTGTCAGCAGCGTTCTACCTGCAGCAGCTGTGCTGTGTCATCAGGCAGGCTGCCAGAGCTAGCAGATCCTGCTCCAGAAGGCAAATCGGTGGAAGCTTGCCTTCTGCCAGAAGGCAGCTGAGACACCCCATTGGGATAAGCTTGCCCATGAAGTGTCGCCTGCCCAGTGACAGACAGCTCAAGCTGACTGACTCGTGCTTTGGCTAATGCAAGCTCAATCTGAGCTGAGTTCAATTCTGACTCAGTTGACATAAGACTGACAGACAAATCATCTGCTCTGATCTGTGCTGCATGCAGCTCTTGATGTAGCTGTTCATCACTTGGCTGGCTTCTCTGTGTGCCAGCACTTGCGTCTACAGCACTAGGATTTTGGTGAGCTGACTCAAATTCTAATTTTGTTGCAGCCAACTCTTGCTCCATTTTGAGCTGTTCCTCTTCAGCTTCTGAAGCCCTCTGCTCTGCTACCTGCTCAGATATGCCAATGTGTCAAGGCTTTACTGAGTTTTTGATGACCTGCAGGCCAGACTATAAAAAGCAGACTGCATGCGTCATTGTTGGGGTTTATCCAGCCGGCTCATGGCGCGCAGACCGCAATCAGAATGACTGATGCACTGTCAGATTGCTGGCAGCGTAGATGCGCACCCTGAGCCTTGCTTCCAAATCTTTACATCTGGATTGCACCTCCAGCTTGTCCGCTGCAGACTGAGCCGCAACACTTTCACGCTCCTGCCTGAGCAGCCTCTCCTGATGCAGGGCTGATTGCATTTGGACTACATTACCTGCGCAAGCCTGGATTGCTTTGTCATCACAAGACGCATGGGCAGAGCATTGTGCACACACAGGATATATGCATATTGCATGATTTGATGCGCAAGGTGAAGTGTCGCTGCAAGCTGACACAGAAGGCAGTTGTGCATTGCAAGCTAAGAGACATGCCTTTCAGGAGTTGCAGCTGCTGTGCAAGCTGCTGCTTCTCCTGCAGCAGGCCTTCACAAGGATACTCGAGGGCACCTGCGGTCTGTGCTTCCTGCTGCAGCTGCTGTACATGCTGCTCCAACTGCTGTATTCTGATAGCTGCCTGCAGAGTCGTTTATCTGGTGAACTGTACACATGTACTGTGTCAGGCAAGCCAACAACAACTGCATACGGCACCTCCGGCGACATATCGAGTCTAGACTGCATGCGACGAAGATAACAGTTGCATAAGAATTGCTATTTGCATTTGACTCAGCTTCGCGTGGCTTGTGACCACAACCAGGTCTGGTCAGGGTGGCGATTATGAGACTTTGCCAGACTTTGCGTCCTGCTGACGGTCAAAATTGTCATAACAAACGCTGTTGCCTGAGACTGAGACAGAAGCAACGAAAGGCTCTCTAGCAATTCTATACGGCGTACAGAGGTCTGTACGGTTCACTATGAGTCACGAAATATTACTATGTGGTTCTATGCCACTTGGACTGTTACCTGTTGCGGACACGCCTTGCCGCGAGCTGTGCTCCGTCAACAACTCATGCCGGCGGCATAGCACATGACCGACATTGTGCAGCACATCACCCGAGCTGAAGTCGCCGAAACTTGCTGCTGTTTTCGGTGATCCCGAAGGTCTTGAGAAAGGTGTTTGACAATATGTCGAACATATTGAAGGCCATGGCCACAGCAAGAGAGTCGGCTTTCTTCAAGCAAGAACAGGCATGGTTTCCAATCATCATTGCCCGGTCGTGAAGGTCCCCTTTGCCACCAACACCGCTCACACTCTTGTGTAAAATTGCAGGAAGCAGACTTGCAGCGATACCGCACCCATCTTATCAGCATGGGCAAGATCGAAAATGCAGCAGGAGCGAATCTCAAGCCACGAAGGCATAAGACCTTCGAGGAGAGCATCAAAGCGTTCGAGGTCGGCCACACAAACCTCGTTTACAGAACATACACAGACACAAAGTTGCAGAGTTGCCCTTCTTTTGCATACTGTCACATGTTATTACTGCAGTTCATCTGCACGCCGCCCTGTGAAGACGTCAGCAAGCTTAAGTTTGCTGGGGGTGCAGGTCTTACCTGAGGTCTTGCAGCAGCAAGCTCGTCTGGACGACCCAGGAGCAGCAGCCCGCAGAGAGATCATCAGGTTTGACATTCTACACGTGGGACTGTCAAGCTTGATGCGATCTGTGCAAGATGTAGAATGCATCACTCGCAATGCATGCTGAAGGGGTGCTATGGATTTGGCAGGCGAATTCGAGGCATGCCCAGCAAACTTTCAGAGGCAGAACTGTCAAAATACAGATCCACCATCTATGGACTTTCAGCGCATGTGGGTCATGTACCAAAGATGCATCTAGGCCGCAACAAATGGCACATGGCGGCAGGCTTCAGTGACAATGCACCTGCTGCCATTCATCTCAGTCCTGAAGCTGTTGAGACTGCTCAGAGAGCCTATTCAGCAGGTACACACCCCTGTTTCACTCCTCCCATGAACAGCAGCATAGCATCTTTACAGTTGTGATTATGGCGCACCACAGGCACCGAACACGACCAAGGCAACGCTAATTTCGTCGCATCTGCTTCAATGCAAACAATCCTGTGGTGCATGGACTGCTGGCGCTGCTCTGCAGATATACTGATGAATATACTGGGCTGCAGGTGTGAGGTCTATGCTGTATGGCTCCATGTTGGGTCTGCTGGGTGCAGCTGTGATGGGGACCTTGGCAGCCCGGTATATGGGCTTGTCCAGCTTACAAGATCTGAGACCCAGCCCTGACCCAGAAGCCAACGCATTGCAAAAGTGGCTGCAACCCTTCAAGGAGCGGATACAGGCATGTCACGTCCTGCAGCGCAACGCACAGCAAGTTGTGAATCAGTGTGACTGCTGACTAACCTGGAATAATGTACATAGCTGCTAGCCTCATGAGCTGGCACTACCCAAACTGTCCAGATGCATCTGTTTGCCCTGCTCTTTGCACTGTGCTCACCTGGGTAGCTCAAGTAAGTGTGCAGAAGGGTCAATGTGTATGGTTGGATGTCGTGTGTTGTGTAAGAGACATGGATAAGCATTCTGATAAGGAGAGCATCAGCTATTTCACAAAATAGGGTTGGATGTGTCTGCTATCTGTGTGGATTGACTGTGCAGGCGTATACAAGACCAGCGGCTGCAGTCTCACCAGCAGATGCAAGCACTACAACCAGGCTGTTGCCAGGTGACATCAGTGAAGCATATGTGGCCAGCCAACAGCCAGGCTCAAATAGTGAGTTTGCTCAGAGGCTGGCAAGCAGATACAACCCTCGCTACAGCAGGCCCAACACTACCTCAGACCAGCGTGCAGCAGATGTGTTTTGACTTGCATGTCTTTCAAGACCGCGCATGTCTTCATCAGCAGAGGCTTTCTGGCATCTGAGTGCCTGACCATGGCAAAGTTGAGTTGCTTGAGTTCCAGCACACGGCACCCAACAAGTCAGGCCAAAGCATGTGCTGCACAGGCAGCAGTATTATTTGCACTGGCATTGCAAACTCCGGCAGAATGTTACCTGATGCCTGCAGAGCTGGTCTGCTGTATGTGGCACCTGTACTCTTACTCAACTGTGCACTTCCTCACCTGCCTGACTTTGCTATGTCAGCGTCATCCACATTCGTTTCAGCCTAGTTTGTCGGTCACTCCATCTTGCATGCTAACCCTCCCTGATGTGCACATGCAAGCGCCCCCACCCCCCCCCCTCATGTCCGGCACATGTCAATTTCATCAAGTATGCATTATTTGGCCAAAATCCATGATATTTTATTGTATATGTATCCATTAGGATTTTGCAATTTAAGACTTTATTTATCCCGAGCAATCATATATTGTGCAAAATAACATGGGCATATTAAAATTTCAGAGGTGCATGCTTAACGCTAAGGCCAAACATGCAGGACGAACGTCTTTCAATCGTTTGAGGTCAATAGCACGTGAGCGAGTCCGTGTCAAGCGTCATGGTCATGTCAACAGCTGCACACGCCAAGACAGCATGTCTTAAAGCATACTGCAAAGCCAATAATAACAGAGCAAGTCGCAGTGCTTCAGATACGTTGGTCGAGACAAATGTGGTGGATCAGTGCATTGCGCAGCCTAATACAACCTTGCATGACTGCATACTGTATCTGACACAATACCTATGATCGAGGCATTTTACAGGGCTCTGCAATGCATTTATGGGGACGTGTATCTGAAATCCAATCTAGGCTCTTTTCAGATCTTGGAAAATGGAAATGAGCCGATTTCGGCATTCTGTACTATGTTACTCATAGTGTATTTGTTACAATGCACAGCTTGCGCGCGCAGCACAGCTGAGGTTGCGGGACGCGTGCAAAGCGAAAAAGCTTCCAATCAGGAAGCTTTAACCGGTAGCAAAGCTGCCAATTGCGATGAAGTTGCACTGCGAAAACATGTAAGCAGACATGTCAAACTGAGAAAGGTTGTTCTTGTCCTCAGATCATGGGAGCAACATCTGAAATCCATCGCCGCAACAACGAGAGCCGTGGTGCTGGCCCTTATCGTGTGAGTGCCAGACTAACAGCTGCCAAAGGCCTTTTGGCAACAGGCTTCACCTTGAAATCTGGAGGAGTTCAAAAAAAGAGCTTCGAAGAAACAAGAGCCAGCCTTGTGACCAAGCAACGTCTCAATCTGGAATATCCGTCACTGCAAGACTTTGAGCTTCTGCAGACATTAGGTATGGTATGCTGGAAAACAAAATCCTGCTTTTCACCTTAAAGCCTGCAACCTTGCTTCCAAAAACTCTGCTTTCAGCAGCAAAACGCCACGCAGGCACTGGGACATTTGGCAGAGTCAGGTTGGTCCGAAGCCGTTCCACAGGAACTTATCTGGCACTGAAGGCAGTCAAGAAAGCAAAGATCTTGGAACGCAAGCAAGTGGCACACATTGTCAATGAGAAGGCTGTGCTCTCCCAAGTGCACCATCCCTTCATCATCAGCTTGTAAGGTTGCCGATCATGGTGCTGGCTTGATCACATGGCTGGTTGGCATCCCTGTCAACACACTCGTTTTCAGCGTTGCACTGTGGTGCATCGCCACTTGTGGCGCTTGTGGCGCTTCTGCTCAATGCAAGCTTGGTCCAGTGCAGCCTTGCGCCTTTGTTGGACAACAGGACTTTGCTGCAGGAAGTCTACATTCCAAGACAGCCAGAAGCTGTATCTGCTTTTGGAATATGTACCCGGTGGGGAACTGTTCAAGCACTTGAGGTCAGCTGGCAAGTTTTCACTGGGCCAAGCTCGATTCTATGCAGCCAGCATTTTCCTGGTGTTTGAGAAGCTGCACCAGCAGGACTATGTGTATAGGTAGGCAGCTCGATGAGGTCTCAACATCTCTTGAGACAGCCACAATTGCAGCACATGCAACTGCACTTTCTGATCGCACATCCAGTCCAAATTCCTGCCAAGCAATATGAAAGTCCCCATTGCTCTGAGACGTCAGCTGAGGCGTCAGCTGAGGCTCTAAGGCGTCAGCTAGCTGGAGACTTTTCTTTCAACAGCTGTCTGATGCTGCTTGCTGCTTGAGCACATTTGCCACTCAGCTCTCCTCAGATTTGTGACAGTCAGTTGCAGCACTACAGCACCAGGGCTGCTTGACATCCAGCCAGCTCGTCTGCATCATTGTGTTGAGATGCTTAACACACCTGTGTCCGGCAGTCAGCAGTTGTAAGGATCAGACTGCGTGCCTCAAGTGCCTTCAAGGCAAGGTCTGTCAGAGGCACTGGTAGTACGTAGCAGCAACTTGCAGCAGCCCAGCAGCGTCTTAGCTGCTGACGCGTTGCTCAAGCATTTCTTGACCCGCTTTTATCATCTTACTTTCTTGCACTATGCAATCAGTTCGATCAGCCCTGCAGCCATGTGGATCAGCCCCTTAGCTGCCTGTTTGACCAGCCCTTCAGTACCTGTTACCAGCCCCTCAGCTGCGCTGACCAGCCCTGCAGCTACCTCAGCTTCACATACAGCTACCTTGACCAGCCCTGGGCACTATGCAAGAAAATTACAACTGCTTTGATCAGTCATGCAGAAGCCACTTTTCATGACGGCAGTGTCTGCCCAATTCAGGGATCTGAAGCCTGAGAACATTGTGCTTGCTGAGAATGGCTATGTTAAGCTGGCAGACTTTGGCTTTGCCAAGCACCTCAAGGACGGGTATGATCACACTCTTAAGCATGCATATACATTGTCAGTTGGATTTTTATGCCTGTGAGTCAATGACTAGTTGTCAATGTTCAGTTGCCTGGCGTATCACAACACCATGCAAGGCATGTCTGATGTCACGCTTGCTGTTGCATGTGTTCAGACAGTCCAACAACATCCTGTTCCCTCAGCTCACATGGATCCATGTACTCCTGTTTCTGCAGTCAGAGGTCATACACACTGTGTGGAACTCCAGAGTATATAGCACCCGAAGTGATTCAAGGCAAGGGGCATGGGAAGGGCGCAGATTGGTGGTCGTACGGGGTTGTACTCTTTGAACTCTTGTCCGGCTACCCTCCGTTCTGGGATGAGACCACCTACGGCACCTACAAGAAGATCGTGACCAGAAAGCTGAGATGGCCCTCTAGCTTGCACCCGGATGCCAAGGTGAGGCATCCATGGCATCACATTCCAGCGTATCACATGTGAGTTTGGAGAGCTGCACATGCAAACTGTCTTGTGCGCGTCAGAGCATGTCCAATTCTGCAATATCTCGAGATGGTGACATACGCTTGCAAGCATGCATGGTCAAATGTGAAGAAAATCCAACAGCAGTTTCCCATCACAGCTGATTTTGCCCTGGACCTGCTTTGCAGGACCTGATCAATCATCTGCTGAGTGTAGATTTGACCAGGCGGCTTGGCTGCATGAGGGCTGGTGCCAAGGGCATTCGAGATCACCCTTTTTTCTCTGGCTTTGACTGGAAGGGTCTTGCAGAACGTAATCGCCTGATGCTAATGCTTGTGTTGATCATGCACTTCAACCAGACTGTGAGAGGCCAGATGTTGCTGCCATTCACGTGCTGGTGTAAATTATGGAATTTTGCTGTGATCGTCAAGGTCAAATGATTTGCCCACCAGCACTGTGTCATGCACCAACTTGCAACCCATTTGCCCACCACTACCAAACATGCATGGTTTATGACACAAATGCTTGAGTCCACAGAAGGCACACTATGAGGGAGAGAGTCATACTTTGTACGTAGTACTACGTACATGTTACTGTGTAAGTATTGCACCCAGCAGACCAATGTCTCGATGTTGCTGCAGAGCGTTTGGCAGCTCCAGTGGTGCCAGTGGAATAGATGACACCAGCAACTTTGATCAGTATGCAGAATCTGTTATTGATGTTGATGAGCCCCTGCCAGATCCTGCAGAGGCACTGCAGGCCTTCAAGGACTTCTGATGGCTATGTCCAGCCAGCAAGCTCACCATTGGCATACAGACCACTGTTCATACAACTACAGCAGTATTGAAAGTAGAGTAGAAAACAAGGTCTTAAATTATTGTACATGCTTTTGCTTCCTGGTGTACCTTTTTGATTTTTGCAACTTCAGTAGTACATATTGACAAGCTGTACAATGATATGTCCAATGCTTGTCTTGACCTCTCACTGAATGCCCAGCCTTCTTGAAATGAGAACTGCCGTAAATCTTGACTTATATCTACTGTGTGTATATCCAATCACAGGTCAGCCGTGTGAGTGCAAAGCATGTGAGCACATGCACACCAGTTTTTGGAACTTTCCGACCATTCGAGGCCTCGGTCACAGCTGAGCAAGGTCAGCCGATTGGATTCGGAGCCGACCCGCCAACACAACGAAAGGCTTTTACATCAGCTTCTACACGGACTGACTTGGCTAAGTCCCTGCCGTGAAGTCGTTTGACCTGGTATGTCGCCAAAGATGGAGGTCCACATTAAATGTCAGGTCTACAAAATGGTAGTGCATGAAGTTGTCCTTGAGAATCTCGAGCACAGCTGCAAGTGTGATAATTGGATCGCTCGCAGGGCGTCAGCAATATCTTGTGGGTACATAAATTTGAGGTTGAAGACTCTATCAAGACAGTACGGATAAAGTTTGCCAAGATGTTCGGTTTGCACCCAAACTCTTGTCAGCTGTATTACAACAGCGATCAGCTGGCAAATCAGCCAATTCGTCAGGCATGCCTGATGCTGTATCCTTTGTGTACGGTGTTTCGCTGCAAATCTCCTCGTTGCAAGTAGCGAAATGCACCGTTTCAAAGCGACGTCAGTCAGAAAGTGCTGTTGACAGCTGTAGGTGCAGCCAAACACACTTTTCCTCAAACTGACAGCTATGTTCCCCTACACCCTTGCCCTTTGCATGTGGCAGACTTTCGCTGCCGGCCATAGTGACATCAATGCTGCAGTGCCTGAGCTTTGGCAAGCAGCTGCTGAGGCTCTTGCAGCTAACAGGAATTGGGACATGCTAGACTTGAGCAGCCCAGCAGGCCTTGCCTGCTTTACCAAGGTAGCTCCAAATGAGGTTGTGCCAGAAGACATGGCATTGAAAGCTTTTAACACAGGATCTCCCGTCTGGTCTGAAGTGCCAGTTGCAGCACTGCCTTCCCTGCTTCTTCTGCAGAACTACCTCCAGCTAGCACATGCGCACAAGGCCAACAGCGTGGACACATGCAAGCATGGTGCAGCTGAGGTCATAGCTGCTTTAACATGGCCAAGTTCAAGCAGCACTCCCATCCAGCATCAGGCAGAAATGCTTCAGCCTCTATTTGCTCTGGTCACTCTCAAGCCCTGCGGTCTGCCCTGCTGTTGCTCAAGCTGGTATCTGCTCTGGCAAGCATCAAGGTGGAAAATGACACAGTGTATGCTGCCATCAAAGCCATCTGGACAGCAATTGGCTTCATAGCTGACCACAAAATATCAAGGCAGGCTGCCAAGCTGAGTGACAAACCAGAGCAGAAGCTGAGGCAAGGCCAGAAGGGACCCTGTCTAAAATGCTGATTCAGCTTGTGCTGCCTGTAATCAAGCCACTGCTGAAGACTGATACCAAGTCAGCATACGAGTGTATTTGCTGCGCTTGCAAACTCATCACAAGCCTGCTGCCAAGAACCAAACCAGCCCTCTGCCAACTTGTGGCATCAGAAATTGTGTCAGAAGGTGACATGTTGCCATGTAATTTTCTGCTGTTATGTCAAAATATGTCATTTGCCTGCGGTGTATATACTACACACGATGCTAAGCTTTGAGCCATTGACAGGGCTGTTTTGCCTGAGCTCAGCTGCAGAACCTTACCAGTCATTGTCTGGTATCACACGTAAACATATAGGAGCGTTGCGATCATAATCAAGCTGACTTGTATGGACGTTCTGTCAAACACCATGCATCATATTCCCACACATTATGACAGCTTACCAGATCTTGTGCCTGGCCGGCATTTGCATAGAACTGTTGCCTGATCTGTGTGAGTTTGAGGGCAATCACACCAATATTCAACCTGGCTGTTGTGTAGGGGGTGTACCGGTTGTGGTGGCTATGTTGACCCAGTACAGCGAGGCAGGTGTAGGTGCATTCAACCTCCTTTATGAGATCACATATCGTGAACACCTGCCAGCTGATCATGTGGAGACTGTGGAGGACCTGTTGGTGCGCTTGCAAAGCGCAATTGCTGGGGATGTTCCAAGTGTGGCTCTCCTGAGTGGATGTTCAAGACCGAGACCATAGCCACTCTCTGGACTCTATTCTGTGAGTTTATATCAGCTGGTCACAGACTAGTAGACAATTCTGACACCCAAGCAAATTTGTGTGCACACCACTCCATGTGACAGTTGACCTGACTTTGTGGGGGGCAAAGTTTAGCATGACACCAGTTGGTGTGGCTCAGTACATGTGCAAAGTTGCAAGAAAAGACAGTTTGCATTGCATCCCATTGGAAACCAATCGTGTCATCATGCTGATGAGAATTTGCTTCATTGCACATCCAAAGTCCTTGCCTGCTCACAATGGCATGCCTGAGCCAAAATGACATGCTCACGATGTGATTGACATGCTTCCGAAAAGCTGCATGCAAAAGTGTTGTCAACAAAGCTTGTGTGTCTTCCTCCTTTTTTGATGAAATTGTTGGTATGTGCAGGCTCCCAAGCACACACAGATGGTTGCCAGGTGGCTGCATCAGTGACAGTGGATGCTCTTTATGTTGCGATGATGGATAGCAAGCAGTGCCGGCATTTGTTGGAGGGCACACAGACTGGCGACCGGATGCAAGGCTTGACCTCTGCCATCAGGAGTTTGGATGGGCACTTGACAGCTCAGCTTAATGCTAGTGCCTGCTTGGCGCACATGTTAACCCAGGTACGTTTCATTGCAAATTGTAATGTGACAGGCTCTCATTCTCACATAAGTCTGACAAAAATTGAGTATTGTCCATGTTCACCACCATTGAAAAAGATTTAACACACGTGATTCTTGTTTATAGTGTATGTTACAGAGGGGTCTTGTATGTTTATGACCTCCGCTGATGATCCCAAGGACAAGAAATGTAATTGGTTGATTGATCAGCAGTGATGGTATGATGTGCATCATGCAGCCTGAAATGACAGCGACAGACAATAGTGCTGCTGCATGTGCGGTCTCAGCCCTAGCTCAACTTTGGATGGGCTGTGCATCAGATGTCAGCTCCCTGTTGTTACAATTGGGCAGCAGACATGCTGTGACAGCATGCTGTAGCTGTCCTCTGCTTGGCTGCCACAACTGATGCAAATGGCTTGATCACAATGCAAGGCTGACTGTTTGGTACACATTTATATGTGCTTTGCATGCAGGAACAAGGAAATCAGCCTGTAGGCACACAAAAAGCAAAGATGCCAAGGCTCAAAGCAGCGCTGCGTGAAGGGATCTTTGATGTTATGTACGAGTGCATCCAATCTGCTGCTCAGGTGGTTCTTGTTCATGACAGCCTTATGACCCTGTCATGCTACAATAGTAAGATACCCAATGCTGGGAAACATCTGTAACAGCATGGTTTTAGGCCAATGTCAACTACTGTCTCATTACTGCATTTTGCTTTTGGCTGATGACTGCTCTGGACTGATATGCATCTGTCCATAGACACGCATGCTGCGTTGACATCTACGCTTGAATGCACAGTATTTGCAACTTGTAATGCTTTTCTTTGTTGCATGACCGAAGGGTCACTTTAAAATGTTGACCGCTACCTCATCTGGGTTTTGTTTGCAGGTCAAGCTGTCATGGGGTGCAGGCATGAGCGTGGCTCTGGCCAGAGTGCTGACCTGGATGACTCAACTATATGATGAAGTCCCTGATGAAGCACTACTGGCAAAGGTAGGATGGCATGTGTCATGCATGCATGTGACGCCTGCGTTTTCATGTTACACAAGGCATCTGCCAGTCTATAACTTGCGCTTGTGCTTGATTGGCAGATGCTGCATGCAATGGCTGTAAGGCATGTGCTGCTTTCATCAGAACAAAGCAGATATCCGGGATCACCTGCATGTGTCTGATGGGCGTTTGATGCCAGAAACGTGCTTGTGGCTGTAGTACAAGGAAGCGAGCTTACATGTTGTGGCGCTGCTATTGCCACGGTTGGTAGGGATAACAGACAATGACGGCATGCAGCTTCGCTTGCTTGGGCCATGTGTCAGTCTGATGACGCAAGGT
>JAABUO010000847.1_pt1 | contig 47162 bp, 40 predicted proteins | sample 5559291 | NCBI WGS metagenome assembly JAABUO01 (sample SAMN10711878, study PRJNA513372) | rock metagenome | isolation source: Antarctica rocks | place: Antarctica: Victoria Land, Finger Mt sud
GCTCTGTCCATCGTGAGCGAAATTCAAGCGGTATGTCATGGACGCGAAGGCAAGATCGCACGCCTGAACGCACTCGAAATCGCCCGCCACGTAGAACAGGGCGGGGCAGAGCGGTACCAGCGACCAGAGTGCGCCCTGAATGCTTCGGCATGAGAACCGGCTGCATCATCCTCGCAGCCGGTGAGTCGTCACGCCTGGGTGAGCTGAAGCAACTGGTGCGGCTGAACGGTGAGAGCTTGCTTGATCGCGCCGTGCGGTCTGCGATCGCAGCCGGATGCGCTCCCATTGTGATCGTGCTGGGCGCGGGGGCGGACGAGATTGTTGGCCAATGTGATCTGAGAGTGGCCGAGCATGTACTTAATCCGGAGTGGGCGCAGGGAATGGCGTCTTCGCTGCGCGTGGGGGTTGCCGCCCTTGGGGAACGCGTCGACGCAGCAATCGTGATGACGTGCGACCAGCCGGCGGTGGATGCCGCGCACCTGCGGAGGTTGATCCAGGAAGGTGCAAACGTGGCACTCAAGCCCGGAGCCGTTGCATCGTTCTACGCTGGCAGAAAAGGCGTCCCGGCGTATCTCCCTGCTGCTTTGTTTATGCTGCTGAATCTGCTCGAAGGAGACGAGGGCGCACGCAGCCTGCTGCAGGATGCTTGTACTGTACCGCTCGAAGGCGGCGAACTGGATGTGGACACGCCGGAGTCCCTCGCGCAGGCAAAGCGCAGATTTGGGTCGCCCTAAGCCGGAGCTCCCGACCGCTACATAGACGCTCACTTGAAAGCCGTAAAGCTAATTTCATAATGCTGTACAGCGTTGCGCCGGGTGGGCGAATACAGGATCCGTAATTGTGTTCAGGATGACGCCTCTACAGGAATAGGAATCGAGTTGAAAGCAAGTTTGTAAGTAGCGTTAGAAACGCTCTTCCGTCTTCTGGTTGTCATTCCTGAGGGAGTCTGCGTTTGTTCTTGCTGTTCCTGACGGACTACACCATCTGCAATCCGTTCTAAAGACGGCCCGTCGGCTGCGCTCAAGGCTTGCGGAAGTTCTTTTTCAGGTTCTGCCAGCAGGTGTAGTACTCGTGCTGGCGCATGGCTGAATCCATCGCGAAATTGGTTGGGCGGGCGACAAAGCGTGTCTCGAACATGAATGCCAGGGTGCCATCGAGCTTCACCGGTTTCAGGTCGGACTTGCTGGCTCGGTCGAAGGTCTCCGCGTCAGGGCCGTGGCCGCTCATGCAGTTGTGCAGGCTGGCACCTCCGGGGACGAATCCTTCTGCTTTGGCGTCGTATTCGCCGGTGACCAGGCCCATGAACTCGTTCATGAAATTACGGTGGAACCACGGGGGACGGAAGGTGTGCTCGGCCACCAGCCAGCGCGGCGGGAAAATTGCGAAGTCCACGTTGGCGGTTCCCGGCAGCTCGCTGGGGCTGGTCAGGACGGTGTAGATGGAGGGGTCGGGATGGTCGAAGCTGACCGAGTTGATGCACTGAAAGAGCGCGAGATCGTACTTGCAGGGCGCATAGTTGCCATGCCATGCAACGACGTCAATCGGTGAATGATCAAACTCCGACGACCAGAGATTGCCTTGAAACTTCGCGACTACTTCGAACCTCGCTCCGTCGCGATCATCGTAAGCGGCAACGGGAGTCAGGAAGTCGCGCGAGGAGGCAAGTCCGTTGGCTCCGATGGGTCCAAGTTCAGGGAGCCGCAGCGTCTGGCCGTAGTTCTCAAGCACGTAACCACGCGCAGCCTTGTCGAGCAGTTCGACCCGGTACTTGATACCGCGAGGAACGATGGCGATCTCGCCGGGAGCAATTGCAAGGGTTCCCAATTCCGTGTGGAGCACAATCGCTCCAAGCTGCGGGACGAACAGGAACTCGCCATCTGCGGAATAAAAGAAGCGGTCCGTCATGCTTTTGTTGGCGGCGTAGAGATGGATGGCAACGCCAGAATGCATGGTCAAATCGCCGTTGCCAGCGAGCGTGGTCAGGCCGTCAATAAAGTCCGTGGGCTGATCGGGCAGCGCGATCGGATCCCAGCGCAGCTGACTGGGCGTGGTCTCCACTCCGTCGAACGGTGTGGAACAAATGAGTTTGTTGGCGATCCGCACGTAAGGCTTGTGCATGACCGATGGCCGAATGCGATAGGTCCATGTGCGGCGATTCAGGTGACGTGGAGCAGTAAACGCTGTTCCGGAAAGCTGCTCCGTGTAGAGGCCCAGCAGAGCTTTTTGAGGCGAGTTCTGTCCGTGCGGCAGAGCGCCTGGCTCGGCTTCCGTGGCGAACTCGTTGCCAAATCCCGTTTGATACTTCAGTGCTGCGACAGACTTCGGCGTGGACTTCAGATCGGACATGCGGTCGGGCCCTCGCGTGTCAGCCTACTCGGATCGGGGCACGACTGACAACTTCGAACCGTAACTTTTCCGCGCCGCCGATTCGTCTTCATTCAATGCGCTTCGCAAGGCCTTTTGAAACTCTTTGGAGCTATCGCCTGAAGAGATGGAACGGGCACCGAACACGGGCTCAGGTTCGTTCTCCTGCAAATTTGGTTCGGCGAAGTTGCGGTTTTGGGCTGCGCCGAGAGGGTGTTCTGCGGCCCTTCCCAGTTGAAACGCAATTTCCGTCTGCTTCACGGTCTTGGCGACGAACACCGTCTTGGCGTTCATAAACGCGTGCATCCCCACAGCGGAAAGTTCACGTCCGTAGCCCGACCGTTTGATCCCGCCGAAGGGCAGACGTGGGTCGCTGGCAACCTGTGCGTTGACGAACACCATGCCGCATTCCAGCTCCGCAACGCACCGCTCGATCTCTTCCTCATTCCGGGACCAGACCGACGCGCCGAGTCCGAACGGTGAGTCGTTGGCAATCTCAATGGCTTCAGCAAGCGAGCTGGCAGGGAACAGCATCGCTACGGGACCGAAGAACTCATCCCGGTAGATGGAGGCGGTACGCGGAACGCCCGTAAGCACGGTGGGCTCGAAGAAATTGCCAGCGCCCACCATGCGTTCACCTCCGCAGAGGATGCGCCCGCCCGCGCGCCTGGCCGCCTGCACCTGATCCTCGAGTTCCTCCAAAATCTGCGCAGAAGCCAGCGGGCCGATATCAGTATCCTCCAGGATCGGATCTCCGATCTTCAGCGATTCCATGGCGGCGATCATACGCGTTTCAAAGTTGGCGTAGATATCTTCATGAACGATGAAGCGCTTGGCTGCGATGCAGGATTGCCCGTTGTTGACGGTGCGCGCCTTGACCGCAGTGCTGATGGCAGTCTCCAGATCGGCCGATGGCATGACAATAAAAGGGTCGGACCCGCCGAGTTCGAGCACAGAAGGCTTCAACAGCCAGCCAGCCTGGGCTGCAACGGCGCGGCCCGCAGCTTCAGAACCCGTCAACGTTACGGCGACGACGCGTTCGTCGGCGAGAACGGAGTCCACCTGTTTGGACTCCAACAGCAAGGTTTGAAAGGTGCCGCGTGGGAACCCAGCGCGGCGTACCAGCGCCTCAATCGCAAGCGCACACTGCGGAACGTTGGACGCATGCTTCAGAAGGCCCACGTTGCCGGCCATCAGCGCAGGAGCCATGAACCGAAAGACCTGCCAGAAAGGAAAGTTCCACGGCATCACCGCCAGCACGACCCCAAGCGGGTCGCGGCGAACATAGCTCTCTGCGCCCTCGGTCGCGATCGGCTCGTCGGCCAGGAATCGTTGCGCATTGGCCGCATAGAAGCGGCACCCGGTGGCGCACTTGTGAATTTCTTGTCGCGCGCTGACAAGGGTTTTACCCATTTCGAGCGTCATCAAAGACGCGAGTTCTTCGGTTTCGTGTTCCAGAATGCCCGCAAGCTTGCGCATCCATAATGCGCGATCTTCGAGCGGCACCGAACGATAGCTCTGAAAGGCAAGGTGAGCAATTTCGATCTTCGACTTGATGGTCTCCGCGGACAACGGATCGAATCTGCGGAGAACCTCACCCGTAGCAGGATTGACGGTCTGAATCGGCATGCGGTGGAAACCCTCGACGTCCCGATGACTTGGCCCGGTGCAGGAAGTTTAGCAGGGCTCCCGTAAAACGCACTCGCCAGTTTGCGCGTTTAGCGTGGCTTAGTTTAGAGGTGCCAGAATGGGAAGGGAACGCGTCGATCCAGGCCGTGCACCGACTTTTGAAGCTGACGGAGCAACCTCACTACAGCCCTGGCAGGAAATGCTCCATGCCATAATCGGACTCATCCAGCTGATCCTCACCTGTTTGGTTTGTGGCTGCATCAATACGTAGTTAAAACTGTGCTGGGTCTCCGCAAAAGGAATTGGACTTGGAAGCGTCGTTCGTCAAACTCGTAGAGCAACAGGGAGAGGACGTGCGATGGATGCGCCGCGCCATCGCCTTGGCGACAGCAAATGTAAAGCTGGGCTCGGGTCCGTTTGGAGCGGTCATTGTCCGCAAAGGCGAGCTGGTGGCTGAGGGTCAAAACCGCGTCACCGGCGATAACGACCCGACCGCGCACGCCGAGGTAATTGCGATACGCCGGGCATGCGCCGCGCTCAAGAGTTTCAGCCTCGACGGATGCACCATCTACTCCAGTTGTGAGCCGTGCCCAATGTGCCTGGGTGCGATCTTGTGGTCGCGTTGTGCGGCGCTTTTCTTTGGCAACACCTCAGACGATGCAGCGGCGGCAGGATTTGCGGATGCCGAGTATCTCGCGCAGATATGCAGCCCGATTCAGCATCGTCATCTGCCTTCTAAAAATTTGCTGCGCGAAGAAGCCGGATCAAGCTTCGCGGCCTGGAACAGGTTGCCCGAAAGGACGATCTATTGACTCCTTCACAGCGCACTACAAGGCGAGTCGCTCTGCTCGGCTTTGGCACCGTAGGCCAATCGGTGGCGCGGCTGTTGAGAGAAATGAGCAGCGATGAACTCGAACTGAGCTGCATCTACAACCGCGACGTCGGGCGCAAACGAAGCTGCGCAGCTGCACGGCACGTTCCGTCTACGGCAGTGTGGTGCGAAACACTGGACGCGGTTTTTGCTACGCAGCCGGATGTAATAGTTGAACTGATGGGCGGGCTGGACCCGGCGCAGGACTGGATCAAACAGGCGCTCGGCTCAGGCATCTCCGTTGTAACCGCCAACAAGCAGGTGATTGCCAGCGATGGACCGGAGTTGACGGCGCTGGCGCAGTCCTCCGGCGTCCAACTGCTGTATGGAGCCGCCGTGGCGGGCGGCGTGCCTGTGATTCCGGGCTTGCAGCAGGGCCTCTCGGGCGACCGCGTCATGCGCCTGAGCGGGATCCTGAACGGCACCTGCAATTTCATTCTGTCCAGGATGGAAGCCGGTGCGCGCTATGCTGAGGTGCTGGCGGAAGCGCAACGCCTGGGTTACGCAGAGTCGGACCCGATTGCGGACGTAAGCGGCCTTGATGCAAGGGCGAAGCTGTGCATTTTGTGCCGGGTCGGCATGCATACCGAGCTTGACCAGCAAAGAATCGCGACTCAATCGATTGCTGACATCGACGCCGTGGACTTTGCTTATGCGCGGGAACTGGGCTGCACCATCCGCCAGGTCTCGCGCGCTCAGCGACAGCACAATGGCGGGCCGGAGGAGACTGTTTACGCCCGGGTGGCGCCGATGCTGGTTCCCACGACCTCGCCGCTGGCGTGGTCCCACGGAACCCAGAATATGGTGGTAGCAACGGGTCTGTTTGGTGGCGATGTGGTCTTTAGCGGGCACGGCGCAGGCGGCGATGCAACGGCGGTCGCCGTGGTCTCGGACCTCCTGGCCGTCGCTCAGGGAGCCCAGTCCGTGGTCTTGCCGGCGCAGCCCCGCAGCGTATCCACTGACCTGATTGCACCCCACTACCTGCGCTTCGTGGTCAACGACAAGCCGGGAATTGTGTCGGCGATTGCAGGCGCGCTGGCCAAGGTTGGAGCCAATATCGACTCGCTCTTGCAGCGGCCTGGATATCCCAAGCAGCGTCTCGCGTTTGTGGTCACCACCGAACCGTGCCTGGGGTCAGTCATCAACGCAGCCGTGAGTTCCATCGCGGCGATGGATTGCATGCTGGAGCGTCCACTGGCCCTCGAAATCCTCACAGTAGACGACAAAGACGAACCGACCGCATGAATCCAGCATTCGCACTCAGGCAATGTGCGCCCCGGATGTGGAAGGCGGGTGTGCTAACTTGCAATTTGGGGCGCGCACAAAGAGAGCCCGGCTGAACAGGAGGAGCACCCGATTGATCGCCGAGATTCTCCGTATTCATCCAGAGGAACCTGAGGCAGCGCTCGTAAGCCTGGTCGCGCAATCGCTCGATGCAGGACAAGTGGTTGCACTCCCCACAGACACGTTCTATGGCCTTGCGGTCGACCCGGTCAATCTTGCCGCCGTGGACCGCATTTACGACATCAAGCAGCGCGCGCGGCACAAACCGCTCTCTTTGCTAATTGCAGACGCTGCCCATGCTTATGGTCTCGCACGCAATTGCGACAGCGCCTTTGACCGCCTGGCAGAGCGCTTCTGGCCGGGACCTCTGACCATCATCGTGCAGGCGGGTTCGCGGCTGCCTCTCCGGGTGACGGCCAACACCGGGAACGTGGCGCTGCGCGTTCCGGAAGCGCCCATTGCACGTGCAATCGCAGCGAAACTTGGAATTCCAATCACCGCAACCTCGGCAAACTTGAGCGGGCGTGCAGAGTGTACGTCGGCTGATTCCGTCCTTGGTCAGCTTGGAGATCTGATTCCGCTGATCGTCGACGGAGGACCAACGGCGCGCGCGGTCGCAACAACGATTGTCGACCTCAGTGCAGGCGGTGCCAACTGGTCCATTCTCCGCGAGGGCGCAATTCCCACCCACGAGATCGCGCTCTGCCTACAGCATTAGCCGAACGCAAGAGAGATCGCGTTTTGCCGTGGCATCTTTTGCAAGGTTTAGAGCTTTTCCCTGAAGCTGGGCTCACGTCATACTGAAGGCAGTGTTCTCCACAACAAAAACGTCCAGAACGAAACATCAAGGTTGGCGCGTTGCCGCGTACCTTGGGCTCTTGACAGCTTTTTTTCTGCTGGCGGGGCTGATTTGGACAGTGTGGGTGGTGCATCGCATCAACCAGGCTGGAAGCGAAGACCGTGCGCAGCCCGCAGATGCAATCGCCGTCTTTGGAGCGGCCGAGTACGCAGGCAAACCCTCGCCTGTCTATCACGCCAGGCTCGACCATGCATTGGCTCTCTACGATCGCCAGATTGCGCCGCGTATCATCACGCTCGGCGGAGGATCCGACAAGGACTCGGGCAAGACGGAAGGTGGCGTAGGCCGCGACTACCTGCTCGCCAATGGCGTACCTTATGCCGACATCATCGCGGAGACCCATTCCTTCACCACGGCTCAGCAGGTGAATCGGCTGGCCGAAATCGCTCGTGCCCATCATCTGTCTCGCGTTGTCGTGGTCAGCGATTCCACACACCTGCTGCGCATCCAAACGCTCTGTGCACAAGCGGGATTGAAGGTTTTCCTGTCGCCGCGTCCCACCTTCGGGACGATCAGCGACTATGACCTGTTCTGGCGCTACGCCCACGAGATCCTGAGCTATACTGCCTTGCGTCTGGGCCTGAACGAAGCTGTCCTGCATCACTGGCTCGAAAGCAAACCCGAAGATTAGGGAACGTGCGCCACAAGGCAGTCGTAATGGTCAGAACAGGAAACAGAGCTCCAGTGCTACAGCCACAGAGGAAACCGTCGAAGCGAAGTTGACCATGTCGTTGCCCAGCCAGCCCCGCCGCTCGACGGTCGCACCGAGATAGCTGTCGAAGAGCAGACCCGCCGCGCCGGCAAGGAAAGCAATGAGAGCGGCTCGTGACGTAAGGCGTAGAGCAGCCATGCCTGCCAGGCTTATGCTTGCCGCTCCTGCGAGCCCCGCAACAGTTCCGAGCACGCTGACGCCGCCGTCCGTACCGGGCGCAACCCGCTTCAAGCGGGTAATCAACCAGGGCGTGCCACCGATGGCCTGACCAATTTCTGAGGAGAGAGTGTCGGCGGTCGCTTCCGCGAGCGCGGCCACCAGCAGCGTTGGCCATACGGCAGACCCGCCGGATGATCGTCCAGGCGCAAGCTGTGAAAGGGCAGGCCAGTTCGCGACCGCCGCGATTGTTCCGGCGACCCCGAGATTGGCAACCACCTGCGCGGCATTGCGCCCGTGGGCGTCTTCCGCGAGTCCAAGTCCTTGTTTTCGGCCACGGCCCAGGCGAGTTGCTGCAAAAGTGAGCCCAAACAACAACAGCAGAGGAATCAGGCCGCTGTGCGCGGGCGAGTCGCCCGGCAGAACCACGTTTGCGGAGAGCAGCAGGCAAATCATGCCGCCCACCAAAGCTGCGGCTGGAGTCGCAGCGCGCAGCACCCAGGCCAGCAGGCCGAACGTCAAACTCAGAATCAGTGCACGAACGAAGGATGAGGTATTTTGCGTCGATCGGCAGGAAGTCAGAACAAGCCGGATGTTTGCTGCCGCCAACAAGGTGCCGAACGTCGCAACCAGCATGCGTGCCTGACGGCGTTCGCGCATGGGCACAGTCAGCTTTCTGTTACGGTCCGCGTGTGTCTCCTGCAACCGTGTTCTCCCGCGCACACGCCCTCCGCCTCTGGTGCTGTTGATTTACAATCGAGCCTTGAGCCCCGCCAGTTCTGGCCCAACCTTCGCGATCTTCGCGGGTGTCCATTCGCAGGCGCAACCTCGCAGGAGAAGTTTTGCACTCAGATCACCGGAACGACCATACCGCCTCCGCCATGCAGTCCACAGCAGTTTCATCTTCGCAGATGCATTCGGCTGCACGGCGCGAGTTGATGGCTAGCCAGACTGTTTCTCGAAGCGCGACGATTCCGGGCCTGGTGGCCTTGACTGCCCTTCTGTTCTCGATTGCGGGTTGCGGAAACACGTACCGCCCCGTGGTGACGGCTATCAATCCTGTCGGTCCTGCCGCGCAGCCAGGAAAGTATGCGGTCGTGATCTCGTCGAACGGCCCATCCGCGCCAGGTCTGGTGACGCTCGTAGATGTTTCCGGCGATACCGTTCTCGATACAACTGCCCTGGGTGTAAATCCCTATTACCTAATGCTGAACAATGGTGGGAGCACGGGATATACCCTGAATGGCGACGGTACGCTGAACAGCTTCGCCGTCTCGCCGGCACTGCGCGCGAACGATGTTCTGGAGAGCACGTTGTTGCCCGGATCGAGCCCGACCGCTATCTACGACCAGGGCTCCTCGCTTTACATTGCTACGCCGGGCCGCAATTCGGTGGGTCAGTTTGCATCGCTTGGAACGGGTGGTCCAGTCGGCCTTAAGCAGGAGCTTCCTACCGGAGCCCGCACGGTCTACACCGTCGGCTCAGCGACCGCGCCGCGCGCGTACGCCCTCGTCCAGGGTCCCCAAGGATCAGCAACAGGTTCGGCAGCGGCAATCGAGACCGACACCAATACGATCTCGGCACAGATCCCGGTGGGCCGCAGGCCGGTGTATGGCGTAATGACTGCCGATGCACGGCGGGCGTTTGTGTTGAACCAGGGTTCGAATACAGTGTCGGTGATCAACTCTGAAAGCAACGCCCTGGATACCTTTACCAATGCCAAGCACCTTGTGACCAGTACCATTCCGGTAGGAGTGGCGCCGGTTTGGGCGGACTTCGCGCCTACTCTGGCGGAACTCGTGGTAGCGAATCAGGGAGACGGCGTTAGCCCGGGTTCTGTTTCCATTATCAGCATCCCGTTGTGTTCCTCTACGACAGCGGTTGCGAACCCGAACTGCGATCCTGCCAATCCTGTCGATGCCGTAGGTTTTGGAACGGTGATCGCCAACGTGCCGGTTGGAATCAACGCGATTATGGTCGCGGTCCTACAGGATGGGACACGCGCCTATGTCGCCAACGCGGGGAACGCCGCAGCCGGTATTGCGGGTTCAGTGTCGGTCATCAATCTGATCACCAACACGGTTGAAGCCACGATCCCGGCCGGTGCCAGTGTGGATGCGAACGACAATCTGATCCATGGACATCCAAATTTTATTACCGCCACCACAGGCACACCAACGGGGAAGATCTACATAACTTCGCTGGACTCGACCGACCTGACGATTTTGCGTACGGATACGGATTCGGTCCAGACTCATCTTCCACTACAGGGTAACGGCGTGATGGTTCGGGTAAGCCGTCCCTAAAGTCTGTTATGGCCTTAAACCGATGTAGATTCTTTGCGGTTGTGCTGGGATTGTTCAGCATGGAAGCATGGTTGAGGTGGCCGCAACGCGGCGGAACAGCACGGTATCCGTCTGGAAGCTGTCAAGCACCCTCTGGCCAAATGAGGCTTTGTGCACCTCCCACGCCGCTGGGTGATGGAGCCAATGACCCACCCAACATGGGTTGAATGTTCGTGGACGGCCGCAAGGATGCGGTCGCCACGTCTGGCGTCAGGAGAGAATTCACACTCTACTTGTTCACAATAAACGCTTTTTTTGGTGCCGGGAGGGGGAATCGAACCCCCATGAGGTTGCCCTCGGCGGATTTTGAGTCCGCTGCGTCTGCCAGTTCCGCCATCCCGGCTCTTCCTCATTCTAGCAAAGCATAGATGGATCTAAGATGTCGAAGTGGCGGCAGTACCCTCTAGCGGTCAGAGCTCGGGCGCGGGAGGCTGTGGTTGTTTGTCTCCGCCAATGCCGAACAGCCGCTTGAAAATATTGCGCTTCTTTTCGGGCGGGTTCGTGGTTGTCGCCTGGGGGGCGCTGCCGTCCGCGCTCGGTTGCGGCGTAAATTCTGGCGGCGGCGCAGAAGGCACGTTTCCGGTCAACATGCGATCGACGATCGACTGCCCAGAGTCTGACATTGTCGAACAGCTACCGATGGGCTCCGTGCCAGTGAGGAATGCCGCTGTGTAGTCGTTGGGGCAAGTCTCATTTGCGGGCAGATTGGTTACCTTGTCGAGGCGAACGGTTGTAATCCCGGCCGGCTTTGTGAATGCGACCATGTCGGAATACTGCGGCAGACGAATGGCCCGGTTCATGAACTCCGCCCAGATGGGTGCGGCCGCCGCTGCACCGGACAGATTGATGTCCGTGTAGTCGTCGTTGCCCACCCAGACGACGCAGATAAGATTCGACGAGTAAGCAGCGAACCAGGCATCGTGCGATGTGCCGGTTTTGCCGGCCGCCGGCGCGGTGAATCCACGTTTGCGAACTTCGTATCCGTAGCCGAAGTTCATGACGCCTTCAAGCAGCGACTGACTCAGGTAGGCAGCACGCGGATCCATTACCTGCCGTGCAGTCCGCGGCAGATCGACCAGGATGTCACCGTTCGCGTTGCGGACCGAAGACATCAGCCACGGGTCAAGATGCACGCCGTTGTTGGCGAAGACCGTGTAGGCGCCGGCCATGTCGACTGGGGTGGCATCGTAAGCGCCAAGTGCAACTGCCGGCGTTCCACGCGCCGCGGTGATGCCCGCTGCGCGTCCCAGTGCGGCGACATTTTCGAAGCCTACCTGTTGTCCCAATGAGATGGTCGCATTGTTCAACGACAAGGCCAACGCGTAAGCTGCTGTGACGGAGCCGTGGAAGTTACCCTTATAATTCCCTGGGCTGTAGGTTTGACGGCCGCCGTCGAAGGTGAAGGTGGTCGGTTCATCGTCAAGCCGGGTTACAGCGGTGAAGACTCCACCGGCCAGAGGTTGGCCAGCGATGGCGGTGTTCTCTGCAGCGGCGTAGACGAACGGCTTGAAGATCGATCCGGTTGGTCGCTTCGAAACTGCATGATCCAGTTGCGAAACGCCGTAGTTGCGTCCTCCGACCAGAGCAAGGATCTGGCCAGTGCGCGGATTGAGGGCGACCAGCGCGACTTGCGGATACGTGATTGGCGTTTTGCGCTTTCCATGAGCTTTGCGGATCAGTTCGTCTACATTGCGCATTCCAACCTCGACTGCTTCGGACGCAATGCGTTGAAGTTGCGGGTCAAGCGACGTGTAGATGCGCAAGGATTGATGGCTTAGATTGTCGCCCAGGCGCTGTACCAATTGCTCGTGCACCAGATCGACAAAGTAGGGAGCTTCACTCGCATCGACGTTAGGCGGTGCGAGGCGTAGAGGCTCCGCCTTGGCATTGACTGCTTCAGTCGAGGTAATGGCGTGGGTTTCGACCATCGAATCGAGCACCAGATTGCGGCGCTCCATTGCGCGCGCAGGATGCCGATAAGGGTTGAGCCGGTTTGGGCTCTGGATGGTGCCCGCCAGCAGGGCGCACTCGGCTGTGTCCAGACGTGACAGGTCCTTCGCGAAGAATGCCTGGGCAGCTTCTCCGACGCCGTTGATGGCAAAGCTGCCGCGCTGGCCAAGGTTAATCTGGTTCGCGTACATCGCGAAGATCTGCTGCTTGTCGAAGCGGTTTTCGAGTTGAAACGTGATCATGATCTCGCGCAACTTGCGAGAGTATTTCTTTTCCGGCGAAAGAAAGAAGCCGCGCGCCAGTTGCATGGTGAGCGTGGAACCGCCGCACTCCTTGCGTTGCGAGAAAAAGTCTTCTTCAGCGCACTTGGCAATGCGCAGATAGTTGATTCCTCCATGCTCAAAGAAGCTACGGTCTTCAATGGCTGTGATCGCTTGCACAAGCCTAGGTGGAATCTCTTTGAAGGTAACGAGGCGGCGCTTGGTTCGATTGCGGTCTTCGGATAGAGCGGTAATCAGTTGTGGTTCAAGTTCATAGGAGTTCAGCGCGGCACCATTCTCTGCCGTGATGGCCATTACGTCGCCGTCCTCCGTTGTGATGGTTGCGCCGTCCGTATTGTGAAAGGACTGGGGTCCGGGCTTGATCAGAATTGAATTAGCGCGTTGCTGGAATGTCCCCAGTTCGGGATTCGCGTTGTAGTTCGCCGAACGGAGACTGGTCGCGATGCTGTCTACGCTCAGGTGCTGCCCGACGCGGATCTCCTGCGGGGCAGCATAAATCTGCGCGACCGAGGCGAACAGCGGGCCTGCCGCGATGCGGTCATCCACGATGTGCTGATACTTGTTGTAGTAGAACGCGAAGACAGAGAAGCCCGCGATAACGCATAGGAGAACAGCCAGGATGACGATGCGCATCGCACCGCTAAGAAAACCAGTCTTCTTCGTCTTAGGGCCGAGCTTGAGTTTAACGGGCATGTGTTTGTTTGCTCTGGGTGATCTATCTTGCGTTCAACCTGCTGGCGATCAGGTACGCAGGTTAGACGCTGTGAAGTTATGCTGTGCCGCGACCAAGCGTCGCAAGCACGTGGGAGACAACGTCGCCAACAAGCAAGTCGACCGTGACCTCACGCAGGCGGTCGAGGAACTCCACCTGGCCTTCGGCGAGTTTCTTGCCGATTGCGATCCGGTACGGAACTCCGATCAGATCGGCATCTTTGAATTTAACCCCGGCACGCTCGTCACGGTCATCCAGCAGAACATCGATACCTGCGCAGGAAAGGGAGTCGGCGAGCTTCTCGGCGGCCTCGACTAAGGCGGTCTCCTTAACGTTCGTAATGGTAATAATCAGTTCGAACGGGGCTATCGCTGCGGGCAGAGCATAGGTTTGTCCGTTCGAGCGTGCGGCAGAGGTTTCAATCGCCGCAGTCAAGATGCGCTCAACGCCGATGCCGTAGCTGCCCATAATCGGCGTGACCTCTTTGCCGTCGCGATTAAGAACGGTCGCGCCCATGGATTGCGAATACTTGTAGCCGAGCTTGAAGATGTGTCCGATCTCAACCGCTTTGCCCAGCCGTAGCGGTTGTCCGCCGATGGGGTCCAATTCGCCTTCCGTGACATTGCGAACGTCGGCAATCAGGGTCGGCTTAAAGTCACACATCGGCGTGACGTTCCGCAGGTGATACTCCTCTCGGTTGGCACCCGCGATGAGGTGGGTGCGGCCCTCGAGAGCCTTGTCCAGAACGATGATGGTGCCCGGCTTCTTGGGGTGCGGCGCTGCCTCCAAACCGATTGGGCCAAGGTAGCCCGCCGGAGCCCGGAAGATCTGCTCGATCTCCTCTGCGGTCATCGGGCGCAATTGGCCACCGCCAATCGCGGCGGACAGCTTTGTCTCATTCAGCATGTGGTCGCCGCGCAGAAAGGCAACGATGGGACGAAGCGTGCCCAGCTTTTCAGATTCTTTGCTGACGGGAAACTCGGCCATATAGGCCATGGTCTTGATCTGGTGAACGGGCTCGGTCTTCACAAAAGCGCCAACCTGTTCAATAGTTTTCGCGCCCGGAGTGTGGACAAGCTCGGGTGTTCCATCGCCGCTCGCAGGTAAATCGGTCACCACAGCAAGCGTGCTGGCGGCTTTCTCCAGGTTGGCTGCGTAACCCGAAGCGCTGCTGGCGATCAGGTCCTCGCCGGCTTCGGTGTAGACCATGAACTCTTGTGATTGCGACCCGCCCATTGCGCCCGAGTCCGCTTCGACGGCAACGAACTCCAGACCGCAGCGGGTGAAGATCTGGCGATATACGCGGTCATGGGCGTTGTAGCTCTGGTCCAGACCCGCTTCATCAATGTCGAAGGAGTAGGCGTCCTTCATGATGAACTGACGCACGCGCAACAGGCCGGATTTCGGGCGTGGTTCGTCGCGAAACTTGGTTTGTATCTGGTACCAGATCTGCGGAAGCTGCTTGTAGCTGCGCAGCTCATTGCGTGCGATGGACGTCATCACCTCTTCATGGGTCATGCCGAGGCACAGTTCGGCACCCTTACGATCTTTGAGGCGGAACATGTTGTCGCCCATGCCGGACCAGCGGCCTGACTCCTCCCAGACCTCCTTGGGATGGATGGTCGGGAGCAGAAATTCCTGCCCAATAGAGTCCATCTCCTCGCGAATGATGGCAATAATCTTGTTGATCGAGCGGTTGCCGAGGAACAGGTAGGAGTAGATGCCAGCGCCAAGCTGGCGCACATAGCCACCGCGCAGCAGAAGTTTGTGGCTTGCGACTTCAGCATCAGCAGGCGCTTCGCGCAGGGTGGGAATGAAGAGTTTCGACCAGCGGTGCATGGGCTTCAGGGCGCCTTCCGGGTTCCTCGTGCGCTCACGCTCGCCGCACGGGACCAACAGTCTCAAGCTCAATTCTAACCGTCCCGCCGTCGACCTCGTGGCGCGCGCAGCAACGACTACCGGAAACCGAAGTTATCGAGCTTCGCACTAGCCGGGCATGCGAGTGCTACACGATTGTCCACAATGCGTACGTCGAACACATGGGAACAGACTCTAAGAACGCCCGCAGCACCCAGCCAATTCCTTCATCGACTCACCGGAAGAGGTCGTGCATGTGGATGACTCCGACCACCAGATCGTGGTCGATCACCACCAGCGATGTGATCTTGCGCGCTTCCATCTCTTCCAGGGCTTCGGATGCAAAAGCAGAGGGAGCAATCGTACGCGGCGTGCAGTTCATGATCTCGCCCGCAGTTCGTTCAAGTGCGTGGGCACCTGAGCTTTCCAGCAGACGACGCAGATCGCCATCCGAGATAATGCCTGCCAGGCTCTCTCCGCCGCCCCCAGCGGGCACCAGCACAGACGTCATTCCAAGCTGCTTATGCGACATCTCGTGAATGACCTGCGTCATCGGCGTTTCCGGTGCTACGCGGGGCAGATCTTCGCCGCTGTGCATCAGGTCGCGTACCCGTACCAGGCGGCGACCCAGCCTGCCTCCGGGATGAAGATCGGCAAAGTGCTGCGGCGCAAAGCCGGATCGCCGGGCGAGCTCAAGCGCGAGCGCATCGCCGAGCGCCAGCATGACCGTGGTAGAGGCCGTCGGGGCAAGATTCAGACTGCAGGCTTCCGCGTCCACGCTGACGTCGAGCGTAAGTGCCGCAGCTTTGCCCAACGTGGATTGCATGCATCCGGTGAACGCAATCACGGGCACACCGATGCGGGCCAACGCAGGCAGCAGACGCAGCAGCTCTTCGGTTTCGCCGGAATAGGACAGGGCTACAACCACATCGCCGGCCGTCACCATGCCAAGGTCGCCATGCAGAGCATCGACCGGGTGCAGGAACCACGACGGCGTTCCCGTGGAGGCAAGCGTAGAGGCAATTTTGCGTGCGATCAGGCCTGACTTGCCGACCCCGGTTACAGCAATCCGGTTGCCCGCGCCGGCCCGGCCTGCCATCATCGCCAGTGCTTCTTCCAAGCGCGAAGCTGATTCCACGTCAAGCCGGTCGGCAAGCCGACGCAGGGCATCCGCCTCGATGCGGATGAAATCGGACGGACACGCGGGAGTTTGTGGCATGAAATCTTTGAACCTTGCTTGTTGCTGAAGCGTCCAACCGATGCTAGCAGAGCATCAGCCCAGCAGCGGCGGTAGACTTGTCCCAGGCGAGTTCAAGTGTTGGTCTGGTAGTCGCCGGGAAAATGAGGGAAGCAGTGAACTCTGGCAGGCGTGCGGTAGCGGTCTTGGGAGCGTTGGTCGTTGGCATCACGTTGCTGATCTGGGCAGGCGTACACAACGCCAGGCAGCGCAGGCTCGACGCACAGCGGGAGCAGGCAAAATCGGCCATGGCGCCTATGGTGGCCGCAGGTTCGCCGGGCAGCAATAACGGCGATTCCGCCGAAGATTCCAGCATGGCGTCGAAGCTCCAGGGGCAGCCTGCACCCCCATTTTCTCTGGTTGACCTGAACGGAAAGAAAGTGTCCTTAGCTGACTTCAAGGGCAAATCGGTGCTGGTGAATTTCTGGGCCACCTGGTGCGGCCCATGCAAGCTGGAGATGCCGTGGCTTGAAGAGTTCAGCAGGAAATATGCGGGCCAAGGTCTGGTCGTGCTTGGAATTGCAGCCGACGAAGCGCCGAAAAACGTGATCGCCTCCGTGGTCAACAAAAGCGGCGTGACCTACCCCATCCTGCTGAAGGATGACAAGGTCGAAGACCTGTACGGTGGAGTCGAATATCTTCCGGAAACGTTTTATGTTGCCCGTAACGGCAAAGTGATCCTCGCCACCGCAGGCCTGACTAGCGAAGGCGGCGGGAAGGACCAAATTGAGGCGAATATTAAAAAGCTTTTAGCGGCTGGCGCGCAATGAGAAGCGTCTGCCTGGTTCTAGCTTTGTCCTCGCCGCTGGCTGTTGCCGCGCAGACGGTTGCGCCTCCGGACTTTAGTTCTCTGACGAGCACGCACAAAAAACGTATCCAGTACGTCGAGTACGCCGCCGAGCAGCAGATAGTTCCGGCAGGGAAGCAGACCGTGCTCGAACTGCGCTTTCACGTGGTGGATGGATTTCACATCAACTCGCATAGCCCCAAGTCTGACCTGCAGATTCCGACGCGAATTGTGCTTAAGCCTGCACCGGGCATAACTCTGGGTAAGGCTACCTATCCAGCCGGAACACCGTTCAGCTTCAGCTTTGCCCCGCAGGACAAGCTGGATGTGTACCAGGGGCAATTCCTGGTGGACCTGCCGGTGACCGCGACCGCAGGTTCGCACGAACTGGACGCGGAGCTGCGCTACCAGGCATGCGACCGCGCCGCCTGCTACCCGCCCATGTTGCTTCCTGTTGCAATCGTGTTTACCGCCAAATAGCCGACGCGGGTTTTCAGCATTCGATGATGTTGAGCGCAAGACCGGCCAGGGAGGTCTCCTTGTAGCGGCTCTGCATGTCCATGCCCGTGCGGTACATGGTCTCGATTACCTGGTCGAGCGAGATTTTGTGGCCTTCGGTTTCATGCATCGCCATGCGGCAGGCGTTGATGGCTTTTAGCGCACCCATTGCGTTGCGTTCGATGCACGGAATCTGTACCAGACCGCCGATGGGGTCGCAGGTCATGCCAAGGTTGTGTTCCATGGCGATCTCTGCCGCGTGTTCCACCTGCGCATTCGTCCCTTCGAGCGCGGCGACCAAGGCACCGGCAGCCATCGAGCAGGCGACGCCGACCTCGCCCTGGCAGCCGACCTCCGCGCCGGAGATGGAAGCGTTTTCTTTGTACAGGATGCCGATCGCCGCAGCGGTGAGGAAAAATCGCACTACTCCCTCGTCCTTCGCTTCATCGCTTAGGCCGGACGCGATGAACCGGGTGTAGTAGTTAGCGACTGCGGGGATCACTCCGGCTGCCCCATTGGTGGGTGCGGTCACTACACGGCCACCAGCCGCGTTCTCCTCATTAACCGCAATCGCGAAGAGCGAAACCCAGTCGAGCGGTGCGAGCGGATCGCGCGGTTTGTCGCCTGCATCCAGGTCGCGCGCGCGCTGGTAAAGACGAGGTGCCCGGCGGCGTACATTCAGACCGCCGGGAAGCGTTCCCTCGGTGCTGAGTCCGCGTTCTATCGACGCCTGCATGGTGCGCCACAGCCCCAGGATGCTGGAGCGAACCTGTTGCTCTGCGGAAAGCGTTGCGTCGTCCGAAATACCCGGCCGGTTGATCCGCTCCGCTGGGGGCTTCCGCTGATCCGCCTGGTACAGAGCGATTTCGTTGGCCAAGACAATGTCAGCAACTGAAAGGTTCGCTGATTGGGCGGTCGCCAGCAGTTCTGCCGCACTGGAGAACTGGTGCGGAACCGCCCGGGATGCCGCCCCGCTCGAAGACACAAGCTCGGCGGAAGACAGGATAAATCCGCCGCCAATAGAGTAGAACGTCTCCCGCGCGAGAATGCCGCCGTCAGAGGAGTATGCAGTAAAGCGCATGCCGTTGGGATGTGTCCGCTCAGGGTTCGCATCCGGTGGAAACATTTCGTTTCGGTGCAACAGGAGATCGCGCTGTTCAGCGAAAGCGATCGCATGACTTCCATTTATCTGCATTGTGCCGGACTCGCGGATGTTCTGCATCAGGGTAGCGACATTTTCCGGATCAACGCTTTCCGGAGACTCGCCGCTCAGGCCAAGCAGGATCGCACGATCCGTTCCATGTCCCAGCCCGGTGAGCGCTAACGAACCGTAGAGCTCCGCCTGGACCCGCTGCGTGTTCAGGAGTCTGTCGCTTGTCCGCAGTTCGCGTACGAACCGCAGCGCAGCCCGCATGGGCCCGACCGTATGCGAGCTGGAAGGGCCGATGCCGATCTTGAAGAGTTCGAACAAACTGGTATTCATGGGAGCCCTGCGCCCTAACCCGCAGCGACGTTCATTTTAGACTCAGCGAGCGCACTCTGGCACGTTGTAACGGGCGTACAGCGGACTTCCTCCCCAGCGGAGACCTCACGTGCATTCAGGCAACGGCGTGCAGGTAGAATAAAGCTATCCCGATACCGAGTCTGTTCTGGCGGAGTCCAAACAGAGGATGTGAGCTTTGGGTCTTTTTAGTGGAAGTGAGATTTTCTTTTGATCTGGAACGGAACGCAATCCGCACCTGCCCTTGGGACGGCCACGCTGCCGACCCTACCGCTGCCGCACCGGGCCATCATGGGAGCTTTGCTCGCGCTGGCCGTAGGGTCCACGCTTGCTTCCGCTCAGGTCATCAAGGCGCCACGCTACAGTGGCGGGCTGGACGCCCCAACCCAGCAGCTGAATCTGCCTCCTCTCCCCGAAGCCATCTCGCCCAATGGAAAGGTCGTTGAGGATGTAGTCGCCCGCGTGAACGATCAGATCATCAGCCGCAGCGACGTGGAGCGGTCCGAGCAGGGTTTGCAGCAGGAAGGGACGCAGGCGAACGCTTCTCCGGCAGAGGTTGCGACTCGTCAACAGAATATGTTGCGCGACATGATTGACCAGCAACTGCTGCTCTCTCGCGCGAAACAGCTTGGGCTGAATGTCGATGCGGATGTGATTCGTCAGCTGGACGAAATCCGCAAACAAAATAAGATGGCGACCATGGAAGATCTTGCCGCCGCAGCCCGCCAGCAGGGCGTCAGCTTCGAGGATTTCAAAGCCAAGGTGCGGGACCAGTTATTGACCCAGCAGGTGGTTCGCGATGAGGTTGGACGCCGCCTCCAGATGACCCATGCGGACGAGCAAAAGTATTACGACGCGCACCGCAAAGACTTCGATCAACCCGAGCAGGTTCGGCTCAGTGAGATTTTGATTCCCGCAGCCGAGAACGCCACGGCTGACGAGCTTGCGGCCGCGAAGACCAAGGCCGACGACGTTGAGGCGAAGATCAAGCAGGGTGACAACTTTGCCGACCTTGCTAAAAAATTCTCAGGCGGACCGTCGGCTGCCCAGGGCGGGGAACTCGGCTTGTTCAAACGGGGCGCGCTCGCGAAGGTGCTGGAAGATCAGACCTTCGATCTCGCCGTCGGTCAAACTACTGCCCCGATCCGGACACGGCAGGGTTTTGTCATCTTGAAAGTGACTGAGCATCAGCAGGCCGGTCCCGCGCCGCTCAGCGCGGTTGAGCCGCGCGTGCAGGAAGCGATGTACATGCAGGCCATGCAGCCTGCACTGCGCACGTACCTGACCAAGCTGCGCGAAGAAGCGTACATCGACATCGCTCCGGGATTTGTAGACTCCGGAGCAAGCCCGAACGAAACCAAGCCCGTCTTTTCTGCGTATGCACCACCTGCCGTTAAGAAAAAGAAGGTGTTGCAAAAGGCCCGCTTTGATCGCAGCAGCGGACGTTTTTCTACCGCCAAGCGAGTGGTCGCATCACCCGATACCACCGGAGGCCGCACCTTGACGGGCAAGGACGCCAGCCCACTGGTCGACCCCGCGACGGGCCTTGCCGTGCTGCCGTCCTCCAGAAACCGTGCTGGTAACAAAACACAGAAGCATCTGCGCCGCGAGAAGGTTCGATTTGGACAGGCACCGCGCAACACTCTACCAGGGTCGGCAGACGACACGGTAGCGGCGGCGGACACTGCGGCCCCCGCGTCTGCAACCAGCTCCACATTGCAGCCTGACCAGACGCAATCGGCTGATCTGAGCGACAACCCGCTTGCACCCCAGCCCGCAGTGCATAACAAGGGGCGCTTCTCCGCTACAGAAAGTGCTATGAAAGCCGGGAAGGCCAAGGCCTTGACGCGCAAGCAGATCGACAAAATCCAGGCGACACCTGCGCCTGCGCCTTCGGACGAAGTTGCGGCCCGCAAGGTGCAGTCCGCTCCGCTCGGACTTGCGGGGGACACTTCCAAAAAGAAGAAGAAAAACAAGGAGCACGTGAAGGGCGCACACAAGGAACGTCTGCAAGGCAAGGCTCCGGCAACGAAGGCGCAGCCTGCGCCGGTCGCGCCCACTGCGAATCCCGACCTTGCCCCGACCAGTGACACTCCAGCAGCTGCACCTTCGACCGAAACACCGCCACCTAGCCAGTTTTAGTGGAGTGATGCATTAAGCAGGAGAGCGCATCCCGCGCTCTCCTGTTCCTGCATTGGTATGCTGGACTCACCATGAAAGACTTCTACGTCGCTGATGCACCCCGCTTTGACGCCCAGACGGTGACGGGATTTTTTATCCTTTCGCAGATATGTCTGCGCGACACCAAGAACGGCGGCAAATACCTGGCGTTGACGCTGAGCGACAAGACCGGTGCTCTCGAAGCAAGGATGTGGGAGGAGTTCCTGGAGCCGTTTGAAAGCTGCAAAGAGAGTTGCTACGTTAAGGTCCAAGGTCAGATCTCGCGCTACCAGGAGCGCTGGCAGATCACGATCAAGAAGATGAAGTCGGCCTCCGATGTCGAACTGGATCCAACCGACTTCCAGAAAGCGACCGTCTACCCCGGCGGGGTGGACGCAATGGACACGGAACTACGTTCAATCGTCGCGGCGTTCGATAATGAGGATCTGAAGCGCCTGGTGCTTTCGTTCCTAGACGATCCGCTGATCGGGCCGCTGTTCCGCGCTGCTCCGGCGGCGCAGCGCCTGCATCACGCGTGGATCGGTGGGCTGATCGAGCACGTGCTGGCACTCTCGAAAGTCTGCCTCGCAGCCGTGCCGTTCTATCCGCTCGTGAATCGCGATCTGCTGGTCACCGGCGCAATTTTGCACGACATGGGTAAGGTCAGAGAGTTGGTGTGGAAGAGCAGCTTCGGCTACGCGCTTGAGGGCCAGTTACTAGGTCACATCACGATTGTGCAGCGGATGCTGGCCGAGAAGATGATTGAGCTGGCGCCCTTTCCGGAGAAGCTTCGCCTGCTGGTGGAACACATGATCGTCTCGCATCATGGCAGGCTGGAGTTTGGTTCCCCCAAGCTGCCCATGACCCCGGAAGCTATCCTGCTGAGTGCGCTCGACGATTTGGAGGCCAAATTCGCGGCCCTGAACAGAGAGTTCGATGCAGCGGAGGCTGCAGGTAAGGGGCCCTCAGATACTACCGACTGGGTTCGCAGCATGGACCGTCCTCTGTTCAACTCGCAGCGCTGGATGTCGGAGCAGTAGACGCCTGAACGTTTAGAATTGAAGTTCGCGCAAACGCTAGCTGGAGCGCAGACGGACGACGCATGTTAAGGTTTTCAACCGCAGGAGAAAGTCACGGAGAGGCGCTGGTAGCACTGGTCAGCGGCCTGCCCGCCGGGGTTCCTGTGGATCAGGTGACGCTCGACCACGAGCTCTGGCGGCGTCAGCAGGGGTATGGACGTGGCGGCCGCATGCGCATAGAACGCGATACAGCGCACATCCTAAGCGGCGTTCGCCACGGTCTGACGATTGGGTCTCCGGTCGCGATGACACTCGCAAACAATGACTGGAAGAACTGGTCGGAAATTCTTCCGGTCGAAGCGGGAGACGCGGAGAAGCACAAGGCCGTCAAATCACCTCGTCCCGGACACGCGGATCTGGCGGGCAGCTTGAAGTACGATTTTCCCGACGCGCGCTATGTGCTGGAACGGGCCAGTGCACGGGAGAGTGCGGCGCGCGTGGCATGTGGCGCGCTTGCAAAGATGCTTCTTGGGGAGTTTGGGATCATCGTTCTCAGCCACGTGATTCGTGTGGGTGCGGCGGAGTTGGGCCGGGACGCTCACTGGAACGAAATTGTCGACGCCAACGGACGCGAAGAGATCGTTTTGAACTGCGTCGATGCGGCGGCCGAACAACAGATGAAGGCCGAGGTGGATCGTGCCCTGCGCACCGGCGACACGGTAGGAGGCATCTTTGAGGTCGTGGTGCACGGCCTGCCTCCCGGAGTTGGGACCCATGTGAACTGGGACGAGCGGCTCGACGGGCTGCTGGCGCAGGCTGTGATGAGTTTGCAGGCGGTGAAGGCCGTCGAGTTGGGACGCGGTGTGACGACGGCGCAGTCCATGGGTTCGGCGGTGCATGATGCAATCGCATATGAGCAGGGAGACGCTGAGCCTGAGGACGGTGGCAAGAAGTTCACCCGGTTCACACGCGAGAGCAATAATGCCGGCGGGATTGAAGGCGGCATCTCAAACGGAGAAGATGTGGTTGTGCGTGGATACTTGAAGCCGATTTCTACGCTGCGGCGTCCACTTGCCAGCGTCAGCTTCGAAGGCCGCGAAGCCGTCAAGGCCGCCTATGAACGCAGCGATGTGTGTGTGGTTCCGGCGGCCGGCGTGGCTGCCGAAGCCATGGTCGCGCTTACGGTAGCGCGCCTGATGGTGGATAAGTTTGGCGGTGACTCGCTGGGCGAGATGAAGAGAAATTTTGCCGGGTACAAAGAGCAGATTCGACGCTTTTGACCCGGCATAACAACCAAGCAGCGGAGCAGAGCATTGGCAACGGGCAGCGCAGCAAAGAAGTTCGCGGGCAAAATTCACACTGTGGTCAAGTGGCCGGAGCCGGTGCTGGCTCGGCGCGGTGCGGAAGTGACAGAGTTCGATGACTCGCTGCGTCAGTTGGTAGAAGAGATGTTTGCAAGCATGTACGCGGCCCAGGGGATTGGACTGGCGGCGCCGCAGATCGCCATCTCCAGGCGAATCTGTGTGGTGGACATTGGCTTTCAGAAAGATCCGAAGGACAAAATCGTTCTTATCAACCCAGAGATCGTCCACAGTGAAGGCCGCCAGGTTGAGGAGGAAGGATGCCTGAGTCTGCCGGAGATTCGCGAGAAGGTCGTGCGCGCGCAGAACGTGAAAGTGCGCGCTCAGGATGTTGCGGGCAAGTGGTTCGAGGTAGACGGCGAGGAGTTGCTCGCGCGCGCTCTACAGCATGAGATCGACCATCTGGATGGCGTCCTGTTCATCGACCGCATCAGTCGCCTGAAGCGTGAACTGGTAATGCGCAAGATTCGGAAGCTACAGAAGAACGGCGAGTGGTAGGTGGTGCTTTGAAGCTTGTATTCTGCGGAACTCCACAGTTCGCCGTCCCAACTCTCGAAGCTGTAGCAGCCGCCGGGCACGAGGTCGCGCTGGTGGTCGCACAACCTGATCGGGCTGCCGGGCGAGGCATGCAGATGCAGACCGGAGCGGTGAAAGCGGCCGCCGCACGGCTGAGAATTCCCGTGGTTCAGCCGGAAAAGATTAAGCACAACGCGGAGTTCCGTGAGCGCCTGGAACAGATTGCACCCGAGGCCATTCTTGTGGTCGCGTATGGCCGGATTATTCCGGACTGGATGCTGACGCTGCCCCGGTTCGGCTGCATCAATCTGCATGGTTCGCTGCTGCCGAAATATCGCGGCGCTGCTCCCATCCAATGGGCAATAGCGGACGGTGAGCAGACCACAGGCGTAACCACGATGCACCTCGATGCAGGCCTTGATACCGGGCCAATCCTGCTTGCCTGCGCCGTACCGATCTGCCCGAGCGAAACAGCTTCGGATCTTTTTGCAACGTTGGCTGGGGTCGGCGCTTCGTTGATGGTTGAAACTCTCGCGGGCCTGGACGCGGGGACAGTTTCCCCGGTACAGCAGGATCACGCCGCCGCCACTCTGGCGCCGATCCTCACCCGCGATGATGGACGTATGGACTTTCGGCGATCTGCGTCTGACCTGGTCAACCGTTGGCGCGGTTTTCATCCGTGGCCGGGCGCGTTTGCCACGCTTCGCGGACGAAAACTCACCGTACACAGGGTCGGCGCGGTTGAAGGAACAGCCGAGCCCGGGGAGCTGATCGTCAACGGAGATCGTCTGCTCGCCGGCTGCGGCACGGGTCTGCTTGAGCTGATCGAGGTGCAGATGGAAGGCAAGAAGCGCATGCCTGCGTCAGAGTTCCTTCGCGGATTTCAGATCAAGAGCGGCGAGCGGGTGGGCGTTTGAAAACTCCTGTCAGGCGCGCCCCAGATAAATTGCGTGTGGCAAAGCCGCAGCCTCAGGTCGAGAACGCAACCGTGCGGACGAAGACACAAGGACCTGCGGGCAAGAGGAACTCACCCGCTGGCCGCCCGGTGAGCGCGGGTCCAACCCTCGACGCAGCCGAAGCATGGGCGAAGGTGTCACCGGTTCGGCGCGCGGCTTACGATGTTCTGGCGCTGGTGGAGCAAGGCAAAGGACACAGCGATGAGCTGCTTCACTCCGCGCGTCTGGACGATCTCTCCGAAGCCGACCGCAATCTGGCGACGGCCCTGGTAATGGGCGTTCTGCGCTGGCAGATTGCGCTCGATGCACGCATCGCGAAGCTCTTGCAACGCCCCGACCAGCGGCTGGCCGAGCCGGTCTCACTTGCGCTGCGCCTCGGAGCGTTCCAGCTGTTGAAGATGGATCGCATTCCTGCGCACGCGGCGTTGAGCGAGTCAGTCGAGCTGTGCCGGGCTGCCGGACATCCCCATGCCACGGGCATGGTCAACGCAATCCTGCGCAAGCTTGCGTCGGCACAGCCTCCGTCCGAGCGAGTCTTTGAATCGTCTGCAGCGTTCGCTGAGCGGCTGGGACATCCGCGCTGGTTGGTAGAGCGTTGGGTGGCCCACTTTGGACGCGAGACTGCCTTGCGCATCTGCGCCGCTGATCAGGTTGAACCGGAGCGCGGGCGCATCTTCGCTCACCAGGACGAGCTCCCGCTAATTGATGACGGCTCGAGATTGGTCGCTGAACTGGCAGCGGCTGCACTTCCGGTGGTATCGGGCCGAGCGCCGCGTGTGTGGGATTGCTGCGCCGCGCCGGGCGGCAAGACGCTGGTTCTGGCGGCCAGGCTCGAAGATGCTGACCTTCTGGCAACGGACGTGAGTGCGCGCAGGCTCGCTGCCATGCAGAGTCGCTTCGCTTGCGCGCATAACGCTGATGCCATTCGCACGGGCGTAGCGGATGCCACCAGATTGCCGCCAGTGGAAGGCGACTTTGATCTGATCCTTCTGGACGCGCCCTGCAGCGGTTCCGGAACGCTGGGCCGCAACCCTGAGATTCGATTGCGCCTGAGCGTGGAAGAAGTTACTCGCCAGGCGCAACGGCAGAAAGAACTTCTGGCGGCCGCACTGGCGCGGCTCGCACCGGGTGGGCGCCTGGTCTACTCGACTTGCTCCCTGGAACCAGAGGAGAATGAGGCAGTTGTCGCGACCATCCCGCAGCAGTTTCGCCTGCTTCCGGCGGAGGCATTTGCGGCAAAGATTCCTGATCTTCTGGTGCCCCTAGACAGCATCCACGCAGAGAATGCACTCAGGACTGTGCCGGGAGTAGATCCTTGCGACGGATTTTTCGCTCAGATTATCGAGCGTCCGGCCTGACTCTTTGCACTGGATCCGCAGCAGCTGCAGAAGGTGCTTGCTCGAAGCCGACGTGGATCCAATCCGCACGGGTAACGCGTTGTCCAGGAGACGGGGACTGGGTCAGGATCACTGCGGACGGGTTCAGCCCGGAAGATTGTGACATTAAATCTGAGGCCCGCGAAGATTCAGGCGGAGGGGCAGCGGGAACGCCCACGAGCGGCGCGATCGCTGAGTCGGGAGCGGCAGTTGATTCTGCCTTCGGTGTCGCGATTTCGGGCGCAAGCTGGAGCCCGGCAGATGCCAAAAGCTGGGCCGCTGCGGCGACCCGCATTCCGGTGATCCGTGGCATGACATAAGCGAACATGGATGCATCAGGTTCCGGACCTGTAACCAGGAGAGATACCGACGGTCCGGCGGCGTCGGCAGTATTCGGTGGCGGCGACTGCGCTATGACGATGCCGGGTTGTCCAGGAGCGGGAAGGTGCGCCTCGGGTGACAGCGTGAGTTGCAGGCGCCTGACCATCAGCATGGCTGGACGCTCACCCGCGCCGGTCAGGTCGGGAGCAGCCACGTGCTGGCCTCCGAGCGATTCCGTCACCCTGACCTGCCATCCTCGGCGTACGCGCGAGCCCGCGGCCGGAGCCTGCGAAAGGACGTGATTGACCTCCACTGCGCTTGAGTAAAAGCGGGTCTCGACGGAAACGTTGAGACCCAGCCTGCGTGCTGCGGCTGCAGCGTCGCCGTCCGATAGACCGGCAAGGTTGGGAACGGTTACTTCACGTCCATGAATCACGAGGCGGAGCGAGATCATGGCCGTCAAGACCGCCACCAGCAACATTGCAACCACTGTGAGCGCGATTGTAAAGAAGCGTTTCATGTCAGCAATCAAGAATACAGGTCGGAGCCAAACAACAAGCCCCGCCACAAAGGGCAGGGCTCGTTGCTTATAGCTGAACATATTGCAGGATTATTTGCTGCCGCAGGTTTTTCCTCTGGAACCGTGGAAACCTTTAGACTGCGCGTCGGATTCAGAGAGATACATGCCCTTTTTGGTACGGCCATAGAAGGGATCGCCGCTGCAATGGTAGACCTTCGACTCCTCGTTGGCCCACACCATGCCTGGGCCGCCTCCGGGAGCCACGGGGCGCGCTGCCGCAGTCTGTTCAGGGCTGAGGCGTTTTCCTCGTGCTGCAGGTGCGTAGGCAGGTGCAGCCGTAGGCGGAGCCGCAGTCGGTGAAGCCGCAGGACGGCTCTGCGGAGCGGACATCGGCACCGGCTGCGCGCGTTCTGCGGGCGGCCTTCCAGCGGTCGAGGTTACCGGCTGGCTCCCCGAGCCGGCGTACCAGGTCTGCACTCCCTTATGTCCGCGGCAGGCACCACCTTTCTTGGCCTGCATGGAGTAACTTCCGTCCCGGCAAATGCCAGTAGCACCTGCGGGTGCGCTTGCCGGTGCCTGCGCCTGGAGAGCGGCGAAACCGAATGTACTAAACACGAGCAACGATAAGAATTGCAGCTTTTTGTTCATGTCACACTCCTGTCGATCTGGTGTGTTGCTGATTGAGTTCCAACGTAGTCGTTGCCAAGGTGACGGATCTCAGAAATGACTTCGTCGCAACGAACGCCCAGCGAACCAAGTACCATTGAAGTAGATGCTACTCACGCCCAACGTGTCTTACAGCAGCTTCGCGGAATGGACTGCTGCGCACTGGAACTGGCTCGCCTTCCATGCCGCATTGCTCGTTCTGCTTGGTGCGGAACTGCTGTTTTCACGGTATGGAGCAGCCAGGCTCTCGCCTGAAGCACGTAGCCGACGCCAGCACCGCAACGCCATCGCCGCGACAATGATGTGGATTGCCGCAGCTGCACTATTCGCCGTGTACGTATGGATTGATTTGGGGCATGGGTTGACGACCCAATTCGTCGCCTCCTATGCGATCGAAGAGTCCCTGTCGATCGACAATCTTTTTGTGTTTCTTTTGCTGTTCCGTGTTTTTCGGGTTCCCCCGGTATCGCAGCCGCGCGTGCTCTTCTGGGGTGTGCTGGGTGCCATCCTGATGCGTGGAGCCTTCATTGCAGGCGGCCTGCGACTCCTGACGAAGTTCCAGTGGGTGAGCTATATTTTCGCAGCCATCCTGCTGTTCGCTGCCGTTCGTCTGGTGCTTCCAGAGGACGCGAACGAAGACGAGGACCAAGCCAAACCGCCAATGTGGGTGCGCTGGATAAGCCGCATACATCCCGTCTCAATGCGCCAGGATGTATTCTTCACAGTCGAGAACGGCTCGCGCATGATTACGATGCTGTTGCTTGCACTGCTGTCGATCGAGGTTGCCGACGTAGTCTTCGCGCTCGATTCCATCCCTGCGGTCCTGTCGATTACGCGCCACCCGTTTATCGCGTACACCTCGAACATTCTGGCGGTGATGGGCCTGCGTTCGCTCTTCTTTCTGCTGGCCCACGCTCTGCGCCAGTTGCGCTTTCTCCATTACGGCTTGTCGGCTGTGTTGGCCTTTGCAGCCATCAAGATGCTCGGTGCACGTTGGTTTGAGGTCAGCGCGCTCTGGTCCCTGGGCGTGATTCTTGTTCTACTCGGCATCACTGTGGCTGCTTCTGTCGCATCCCGGCAGACCGCCATAAGGCGTTGAGACGCCGTCTCGCTAATCTTTGGTTTCAGCAGAGACTTGATAGAAGCTGAGCGTCGAGTCCCCCTGGCGCAGAGTTCGATTCAGGGTAAGCGGTCCTTGCTGTTGCGGAAGTGCAAATTTGGCACGCGTGGCGTGCTCTACAATCACCTGAGCGTCCGGTGCGAGCAGCTTGCGCCCGGCCGCAGATGCGAAGAATGCGAGCGTCGAGGTGTATTCCTTCTCCGCTTCGTAGGGCGGGTCGAGATAAACCAGATCGAGCGGCTCCACTGATTTGGTAAGTCGTTCCAGCAGCCGTGCCGTGCCTCGGTCCTCAATCGCATATCCGCCGTGTATGCCCAGCTTGGAGAGGTTCGCACGCAGCACCTTGAGCGTCGCAGGAGAGTTCTCAGCGAAGAAGACGTGCTCCGCCCCGCGGCTGATCGCTTCAATTCCCACCGCACCCGTCCCGGCATACAGATCGGCAAACTGGCAGCCGCGCAGACGCGGGCCGATGATGTTGAATAGGGTCTCCCGAAGACGGTCGCTGGTTGGGCGGGTCTCTGTGCCGGACGGTGCGGAGAGCAAACGGGAGCGATACGTACCGGCGATGACGCGCATGCCTCATCGTAGCGAATCCAGGGTCCGCCAACCGATGTACGCTCACAGCAGCATACAATCGACCCTATGGCTGGGTGGTCGCTCTCGCTGGGAAAGATCTTTGGAGTTGGACTGCGTCTGCACTCTTTTTTCGTGTTCCTGCTGACCGCAGCGATGCTGTGGTCCTACTCGCTGAATCGCCCGTTGTCGCGGGGCGTGGCGCTCTGGGGCCTGGTGCTGCTGGCGGTTGCAGTCCGGGAGATCGCGCGCGCCCTGGTCGCCGCGTGGTTCGGGCTGGAAGTTAAGAATATCCTGCTGCTGCCAACGGGCGGCATTTTCACCTATGCCTCAGCCCAGTCAAACACGAAAGCAGCGCAGCGTGGGATCCAGAGGACGCTGGCACTGACCGGACCTGTGGCTAATTTGCTCTTCGGCCTGGTTGTTGCTGGATTGATCCTTACAGTAGCGCCAGAAGTTCACCTTTTTTCCATGCGTTGGGTCACGCCGGAACATCTGCTGCGCACGTTGGTCTGGATCAACTTTCTTCTTGCGGCCATCAACCTGCTCCCAGCCTGGCCGCTCGATGGCGCACGTAGGGTGCGTGGGGAAGTACAAAAGTCCAAACATGCGGTCGAGGCCGTTGACCCTGTCCCCGCGATGGGCCTTGAAGTCAATCGCATCCCATCCCGCAAGGCTCGCGCCTCCGCCTTTCGAATGTTCACCGGAGTTGGCCCGGCAATCGCCATAGGCCTGCTGGTGCTGGGCATGGTGTCCGTTAATTGGTGGCTAATTGTTGCGGGCATGGCGGTGCTGTTCGGAGCCCAGGTTGAGCGCCAGGGGCTGGCAGTAAAAGCAGGTGCGGAGTCGGTTCCTGTACGCGATGTCATGCTGACCGATTACACCTTCCTGTCCGCTTCGGCGACGTTGGAGGACGCTGTCCGGCGCGCCCGGCACACCTTGCAGGATGTCTTTCCCGTGGTGCGCGGCGGCAATGTGGTGGGTGCGGTAGCCCGTCAAACGGTGCTGGACGCACTGGCGACCACAGGCGACGGATACGTTCAGGGCGTGATGTCGCGCACGTTCCACGCAGCTTCTCCCGACGAGCCTCTCCTCAACGCGCTCGAACGTGTCACCGGCGAGTCTGGAGCTTCATCGCAGCTAATCCCCGTGGTTCTGGGCGACCGGGTAGTGGGTATTGTGACTCCCCACCACCTCGGACGCGCGGTTGGATTTCTGGCGCGCAAAGCGCACTCTGCGAAACCTTCGGCAACACGTTCCTGAACGGCTGCTGACACGCTTTCCTGACACCCCGGTAACGATGCAATGGCCATAACAACTCGCCTCGTACGACGCGTTCTCCTGGTCGCGGCGATTACGCTGGTCGCCGTCATCCTCGGCTTCGTCGGGTATGCGCGCTATCGTGTGCGCCGCCTGGTGCGCGATCTTCCTACACGGCTGGGCGCTGACATCAAGCAGGAGACCAACGGATTTACCTACTCGCAATCGGTCGGCGGCCGGACGGTCTTCACGGTTCATGCGTCCAAAGAGATCCAGCGCGTAAATGGTCGCATCACCCTGCACGATGTTGGAATCACGTTGTATGGACGAACGCCGGGAAGCGCCGACAGAATCCACGGCAACGACTTCGAGTACGATCCCGCAGGCCAAACGCTGACCGCTTCAGGCGAGGTCTTCCTTGACTTGGAAGCACCGCAGGCGGATGCTCCGCCGCAAGCTGGGGCGAGCTCCACCACCCGCGTCATTCATGTCAAAACCAGCGGACTTGTTTTTCTCGAAAAGAAGCGCAGCGCCAGCACCAGCCAATTGATCGAATTCCAATCTGGCGTGCTGCATGGCAGCGCCGTGGGCGCTTCTTACAACTCTGCTGACAGCAAAGTTGTGCTCGATCATGAGGTAAAGATCAGCGGTGTACGCGACGGCAGACCGCTCGCACTGACCGCAGCGCACGCGGAACTGGATCGTAACCGTAACCTTGTGCAACTTGCATCCGCAGTCGCGAGCGAAATCACAGCCTCTGGAAAGCAAACGATCTCGGCGGACCAGGCAATCGGACACCTGACCGGGGACGGCTCGCTGACAGATGTGCAGGCCGACGGCCATGTGCTGCTCACGCGCCAGAGTGGGGGCACCCTGAAAGGTAATCACCTTGCTGCAAGCTTCCGCCCGGACGCGCGTCAAAGAAGCGTGGTGCGACAGGCGCAATTGTCGGGCGATGTTCATTTCGAGCAGCAGGGGCAAGGCAGCTTCGAGCAAGGCCGCATGCAGGACGTGTCTGTGAAATTCGACGCGAAGGGACAGCCGGCCCAGGCCACGCTTGAAGGTGGCGTTGCTATGACAGCCCATACCTCCGACGAAGAAAGAAAGCTGTTTGCGCAACGTGTGCAACTCGATCTGCACACGGATACTTCCCGGCGCAGCGTACTCCAGGGAGCCCAGGCTTTCGGAACCCCGGATCAACCTGCGCGGTTAGAGATAGCAGGTCCCCAAAAGCAAACAGGTGGGTTAGAAATGACCCAGATCAAGGCACAACATCTGACAGGGCATTTCGTACAGGAATCACGTGCCGTGCACCTCCGCGCGCTGGAGGGTGAGGAAAGGGCGGCCTTGGAACGAAAGCTGGTCAACCCAGCGGGAGCAACCCTCAGCGATGAGCAGAGCACAGGCGACACTCTGAGCGCGCAGTTCTCGGAATCTGGCAAAGCACGCATGGTGCTGGCACGCGCCGAACAGCGTGGACACGTGAACGGGTCACGGTTGATTACCGCAAAGCCATCGAAAACGACTTCCCAACAGGAGCAGACCGAGCGGTTTCGCTCTGATGATGCGGTGTATGAGGCAGCGGCGAATCGTCTGACTCTCGAAGGCTCGGTCGCGATTGCGGACGGTATGAGCAGCCTGTCGTCGGATAAGGCCACATTCGATCGCACGACGGGAATCGCCAGGGCGGAAGGTGCGGTGCAAGTCACCTATCAGGCGAAAGACAGCAAGTCGGATCCGCTGCACATCACGGCAGCACGTGCCGTGACAAACCGGGCTACGAACGTAACGGAGTTCTTTGGTAATTCCGCAACGGCCGCACTTCACACGAATGGACAGGCGCGACTTTGGCAGGGCGGATCGCAACTTGAGGCGGCCGAGATTGTGTTCGAACGCTCTAAAGGTCAGGTGATGGCCACCGGAAACGGAGAACCCGTGACCGCAATCTTTGCAAGCCTGAATGGAGCAAAGGCGGGAATCACACGCGTGAGCAGTCGCGACCTGGCCTACAGAGAGCAGACCGGCGAAATAGAACTGAGCGGGTCTGTAAAGCTTGCTCAGGGCAAGAGTCGTCTACAGAGCACGCATGCGCTGGTGCAGCTGTCTCAGGCCGCGAAACGACAGCAGAAGCCGTCCACCGGTTCCAGTGTTGACGTTGCTGCTGCAAACTCGCTGATGAGCGCCCGGATTGAGCGCATCACGGCGAACGGTGCGGTGCAGATTTCACAGCCAGGACGGCAGGCCACGGGGGATAGACTGGTCTACACCGCGAGCGACGGAACGTACGTTCTCACCGGAACCGGGTCCGCCCCGCCCATGTTAGTGGATGAGAGTCGCGGAACGATTACTGGAGCTGCATTGCGGTTCCATGGCGGCGATGATAGCGTCGAGATTTCAGGCGGTGATGGCCAGCGCGTCCGGTCCGAGACGCACCTGCAGCCAGCCCCGAAAAGGAAATGATGGGAGTTCTGCAGGCGGAGGCGCTCGGAAAGAGCTACGGTGAGCGCGCCGTGGTGCGTGGTGTTTCGCTTGAGATTAAGCAGGGTGAGGTGGTTGGTCTGCTGGGCCCGAACGGCGCAGGGAAGACGACCAGCTTCTACATGATTGTCGGGCTCGTCCGCCCGGATTCCGGCTCGATTACGGTAGATGGAATCGACATCACGCACATCCCCATGTATCTGCGGGCGCGCCGCTACGGCATCAGCTACCTGCCCCAGGAGCCAAGCGTGTTTCGCAAGCTGACGGTCGAGGAAAATATCCTCGCCGTGCTCGAAGCGATCAATATCGGTTACGAACTGCGCCGCACACGAACCCAGCGCCTGATCGAACAGATGAACCTGGAGCATGTTCGCAAAACCAAGGGCTATGCGCTGAGCGGAGGCGAGCGACGACGTGTGGAGATTGCACGCTGCCTCGCCATAGAGCCAAAGTTCATCTTGCTGGATGAGCCTTTCTCTGGAATCGACCCTATTGCTGTGCTCGATCTGCAGGAGATCATCATAGGTCTGAAAACCAGCGGCATCGGCGTCCTCATCACCGACCACAATGTGCGCGAAACCCTGAGTGTGACGGACCGCGCGTACATCATGGCGGAGGGTAAAATCTCCCGCACCGGATCGCCAGTGGAACTTGGCCGTGACCCCGAGGTGAAACGAATCTATCTCGGCGAAAAGTTCTCGATGGACTAAACGGTGCGCAGCGCGTGCTTTTCAGCCCCGCGACCGGTATCATCACCTATGCGCCTCTTTTCGCCGTTGCAACAACACGAACCTTGGAGCGCGAAAAGTGAGCGCACGCCGGAGAAGCTTTCACGCCGGAAATTTCTGGCGGGTTCCGGCATCGCTGCGGCTGCGCTGGCTGGGCTCGGACTCTACGCCAATGAGATTTCGCGCCATGAACTGGACATTGCTGAGCGTGATTTTTTTCTCCGCAATCTGCCGCCCGCTTTTGAGGGCTTCCGCATCGTCCAATTTTCAGATATTCACCTCGACGAGTACATGGAAGATTTCTTCCTCGAGGAGGTGGTCGAGCGCGTCAATCGTCTCAATCCGGATCTGGTGCTGGTCACGGGCGATTTCGTCAGCCGCGGACCGATGCCTATGTCCGTGTGTCTGGCCGCAGCCGGACGCTGCGCCGAGATCCTGAGAAGGCTCGAATGCCCGCAACGCTTTGGAATTCTGGGCAATCACGACGTCATGGTAGGTCCAAGCTTCGTCCGCAATCATATGCAGGCCAACGGTCTGCCCCTGCTGGTCAACGAGAACGTGCGGATCGAGCGTGGCGGCCAACACATTCTGCTGGCGGGATTGGACGACGTTTCGCAGGGCAAGCCGGACCTTGGCCGCACCGTTCCCGCAGCCGTAAATTGTCCCGTCCTGTTGATGTGCCACGAGCCTGACTACGCAGACACCATCGCACAGCACGAGCGTGGTGCGCTGGTGGATCTGATCTTCTCCGGTCACACGCACGGCGGACAGGTTCGCATTCCCGGTCTGCCGCCCATGGAGCTTCCGCCTCATGGAAAAATATATGTTGAGGGACATTTTGTCGTCGGTAAATCGCAGCTTTACGTCAACCGCGGAGTCGGGACGGTTGGCCTGCCATTTCGTCTGAACTGCCCGCCCGAGATCACCGTTGGAACGTTGCGCCGGGCTCCTGAAGCGAGCGCATAAGCGACGAGCTCTACCGAGGCATATCGCGGTGAACGGTTTTCACCCGGTAGCCGGACGTCTCGAGCATCCGCGCCATCTCCTCCGCGATAAAAACGCTGCGATGCTGGCCTCCCGTGCAACCGAAAGCTACGGTGAGATAGCTTTTGCCCTCTTTGATAAAATGGGGCAAGAGGAAGCCGAGCAGGTCGGAGACCTTGGTGAGAAACTCTCCGGTCTGAGGAAAGCTCTGCACATAGTGCGCTACCTTCGGGTGCTTGCCCGTCAACTCACGAAACTCAGGGACGAAGTGTGGATTGGGCAAGAAGCGAACGTCGAACACCAGGTCGGCATCAGTGGGCACACCATTTTTAAAGCCAAAGCTGGTAGACGCGATGGAGAGATTGCGCTGCTTGCCGGCCTCCTCTTCAAACTGTGCGTTGATGTGCGCACGCAATTCGTGCACATTGAAGCGCGTAGTCTCAAGCACAATATCGGCGACATTTCTGATTGGATCGAGGCGTTTGCGTTCGGCGTGGATCGAGTCGAGCACTGTCTCATCGCGTCCCATCGGATGTGGTCGGCGAGTCTCCGAAAAGCGGCGCACCAGGGATTCGTCGCTAGCTTCCAGGTAAACCACGCGTGTGGGTAGGAGCTTGCGAACACGTTTCAGGATTGCCGGAAAGCGATTGAGGCGCATGCCCTCCCGCACATCGACCACAAGAGCCGCGCGCTTGATGTTGGCCGATCCGACCAGGTCGGCAAAGCGGGGAATCAGCTCCAATGGAAGGTTATCGACAGAGTAGAAGCCGAGATCTTCAAAGGCTTTAAGCGCCGACGCTTTGCCTGCGCCGCTCATTCCGGTGAGGATAACGAGTTCGCGGTCCGATCCCATGCCGGGCTGAGCATCTGAAGCCCCCGCGGCAGAGCCAGAGGCTTCAACGCTGCCGCTAACGCGCTTGCTCACTTTTTTAGTGGAGGTTCGACCGGACGCCGCCTTTTTAAGGGCCTTCATGGCTGAATCCTAGCACCTGTCTAAATCGCATAAGGCCGGCCAGGGAAGCACCGGCCCTTGCACTGGGTTAACAAAGCAGCTTATGCTGCGCCGGGACTGGCAACTTCAATCAGCGGTTCTGCGGAATTGGGCTTGGCCTGGCGCTCGGCTGTGAGCCGCCGCTCCTTATTCTTCAAGGCCTGATGCTCAACTTTTTTAAGCGCATCGTGAAGAGCCGACTGCATCTCTTCTCCTTCGCAGGTCCCCACCAGAACTTCGTCTGCCATCTGCAATGTGACCTCGGCGATCTTGCGGTACTTGTCCTCGGTCAGGATTACGTGCGCGTTGACGATGGTGCCAACCATTCGCTCAATGCGCTCCAGTTCTGAATCCGCCATGATTTTCAGCTTGGGATAAATCGTTGTTCCGCGTCCGGTGTACTCAATGACCATGCATTCACCTCAGTGACGTAAGATGCTTGAACGTTGAACGACGTTCGCAAAAGTCTACCGAACGCGGCGTTGGTGGGTACTGGGAATCTGCAGATCTTCACGGTATTTGGCGACCGTGCGGCGAGTCACGTTGATGCCCTGGGCCTTCAGGGCTGCAGCGAGGTGATCGTCCGTAAGAGGCTTGCGCGGATCTTCTTCGTCGATCAACTTCTTGACCTTGCGCTTCAGCAGAACCAGCGGTAGATCCCCGCCTTCTGGACCGTTGACCCCTTCTGAAAAAAAGAAACGCAGCTCGTACACACCCTGCGTCGTATGCACGTATTTGTTTGCGACCGCGCGGCTGACGGTCGATGGATGAACGCCGATTTCTTCAGCGACTTCCTTGATCATCATTGGCTTGAGGGCTTCTTCACCGCGCTCGAGAAACTCCGACTGGCGGCGCACGATCGCTTCGCAGGTGCGGACGATTGTGTTCTTTCTCTGCTCGATATTGCGCAGCAGTTGGATTGCGCTCTTGTACCGCTCTTTGACGTATTCGCGAACTTCTTTCTCCGTCTGCTTCTGCCGCAACATGCGCCGATAGCCTTGATTCAGGCGCAACGTGGGCATGTCCTCTTCATTCATCAGCACCACGTAACCCTCGTCGCGCTTCACAAAGGCAACGTCCGGCTCAATCAATCGCGTTTCGGAGATGTTGTAGCGCTGACCGGGACGCGGGTCGAGCGTGCGAATGAACTCAACCGCCGCCTGTACCTCTTCGCTGCTACGGCCACAACTGCGCGTCAACTCCCGCATGTCTTTCTTCTGCAGCAGCGGAAGACAATGGGCGACGACGTGCCTGGCGGTCGCAAAGACATCCTCAGCACCCGCCGCCGGTGCATCGGGCTGCGTCTGTACTGCCGCATTCTGGATGGCACCGCGTGCGGCGTGCACTCGGCGCTCCAGTGTCAGAACGGCTTCACGGCGCTGCGCATCAATCTGCACCAGCAGGCACTCACGCAGATCTCGCGCCCCTACGCCAACCGGGTCGAGTTGCAGCACCATGGCGCGCGCGGTCTGCACGTCCTTCAGGTTGCGTGCGTGCGGCTCGCGAGCCTCCAGAGCAACGGTACGATCTGGCACGCCAAAGGCTTTAGCACTGCTGCTTTCTAAACTTTGCGTCGGAAGAACGACGTTTCCACGGCGCACAAACGGCAGAGGATCGGGAAGACGCGCTGCCTGCAGAGCGATGCCAAGCGCCTCGGCCAGTTCTTCATCTGAAGAGACCAGGTAGCCGTTGTCATCGAGATTGCCCACCACCAACTCGGCCGCCGTGCGAACCTCAAACGTTAGATTGAAAGTCCCAAGCTGCCACAGAAGATGGTCGCTTAGATTGCCCGGCTGTGAAAGAAAATGCTCGAACGAAGGTTTGTCGTACTCCTCGAAGTTGGAAGCGGTCTTGAACCCGGGGTCGAGATAGTCCTGGAAGTAGCTTCCAAAATCAATCTCGTCGAACGGATCCTTTTCTTCTCGTTTTGCTTCTTCAGACACGGCTTCCGCGGTGCGTTCGCGATCCCCTTCGAGGCCGGCACGCTCGTCATAGCTCTGGTCTGATTCTTCCAGCTCTTCGAGGACAGGATTTTCGACCATCTCGGCGTTGATCATGTCCTTCAACTCAAGCTTGTTCAGCGCCAGGACGCTGACCATCTGCACCAGGCCGGGAGTCAACACCTGCCTTTGCGAGACCTTCAGATTCAGCTTGGGTTGCAGCAGCACAGGATGGCCTCGTTGGAACACAGTCTACACCGCGCATTGCGGCACTGTGGCAGCACCACCTAGCTCACTTCAGCAGACGTTAGAACGCATTGGACCAGCTAATCTCCGACAGACTGAGGTCCGGTTTCAGTTTAGAGTTGCAGTCAATTTGCATGCTTCCGTTCGATAAGATGGAACCATGTTCAAGGGCAGAAAACGACGGGTCGCCGCAGCAGCGCAGAAAGCAGGCGTGGATGCGTTGCTGATCACGCACGCTCCAGACGTTCGTTACCTGACGGGCTTCACTGGATCGAATGCGGCCGTGTTGGTTCGCGGAGCGCGTGCCGACCTGTTCACCGATGGGCGCTACACCACACAGGCCGCCCAGGAGGTGGAAGGAGCCAGCATCACGATTGCTGACCATCCGGTCGCGTTCGCTGCATGTGAGTCCGCAGTAGCTGCTGGAGCGAAACGATGCGGATTTGATTCGGCACAGATGACCGTCCGGGCAGCCGAGAGCCTCCGGGCCAGCTTGCCTGCGGCTGTGCGTAAAAGGTTCCTGGTGGCCACGCCAGGTCTGCTGGCCGGTCTGCGTGAGATTAAGGATGAGGTCGAGCAGGACCAAATGCGTGCTGCTGCTGCTCTTGGTTGCAGGCTGTTCGATCAACTGCTGGAACACATCGTTCCAAGCGCGACCGAAATGGAAGTCGCGATGGCGCTCGAGTTTATGGCGCGGCTGGAGGGTGCCGAACGCATGAGTTTCGAGACGATTGTGGCTGGCGGGGAGCGGTCCGCACTGCCGCATGGACGAGCCACGCTGGCAAAAATTCCAAGACGCGGCTTTGTCGTGCTCGACTTTGGCGTGGTGCTGGACGGGTATTGCAGCGACATGACGCGCACGGTGCACATGGGTGCCGCACGCAAGGGTGAACGGGAAGTGTACGAGGCTGTCCTCGACGCGCAGGAGGCGGCTTTGTCCAAGGTACGGGCAGGTGTTGCGGCGGAAGCCGTGGACCAGGCGGCGCGTGATGTTTTCGAGGCCGCAGGATTGGAGGAGGCGTTCACCCATTCGACCGGGCACGGTGTTGGACTCGAAATTCACGAAGGTCCGAAGCTGGGAAGAAAACAGACGCAAACCCTGAAGGCCGGAATGGTGGTTACAATTGAACCCGGTGTTTATCTGCCCGGCAGATTTGGCATTCGCATCGAAGATACTGTGCTGGTGACGAAGTCGGGGTATGAGAATCTGACCCCGACGACCAAGGCGTGGCTGGAGCTTTAGAGCGGTGTCCGCTATGCGGACCCAGGAAGAGACATGATGGAAGGCAACGAGTTGAAGAGTGAGATGGGGCTGGATGAACTGCGCGAGCTGATCGAGCTGCTAAAAGCCAACAGCGTTGCACAGTTCGACCTCGAACGAGAAGGTCTGAAGATACGGCTTGAGTTCGAAGGTGCAGACAAAGCACCGGCTCAAATGGATATGGGCCAGATGGCGCAGATGATGCGGATGATGGGGTCCGCGCAGGGCGCACCCGGGCTCTCTCCCGCGCTCCATGCGACTGCTCAGAATTTTACGCCTGCGCCCGCCCAGGCCAGCGCTGTACCTGCCGCCGCTGCACCGGCTGCTGCGGAGAATCGTCACATCGTGAAGTCTCCGATTGTGGGCACATTTTATGAGGCTCCCTCGCCAGGCGCAGCGCCGTTCGTGAAAGTGGGCGATGTGGTGGAAGTGGGCCAGGTGCTCTGCATCGTCGAAGCCATGAAGTTGATGAACGAGATTGAGTCCGATGCCGCTGGAGAAGTGGTGGAACGCATCGCAACGGCGGGTCAACCGGTCGAATATGGACAGTCTCTGTTCGCGATCAAGGCGCTCTAACGGCAGCGGTTGAGCCTGCACACGGCAAGTCTGGAGAGTCGATGTTTCGTAAGGTATTGATTGCCAATCGCGGCGAAATCGCGCTGCGCGTCATTTCTGCCTGTAAGGAGATGGGGATTCGTACGGTCGCCGTGTACAGCGAGGCGGACCGCAACTCGCTGCATGTTCGCTTTGCCGATGAAGCGATCTGCATTGGGCCACCGCGTTCGTCGGAGAGCTACCTGAATGTCCCGGCAGTCATCTCTGCGGCTGAGATTGCTGACGTCGACGCAATCCATCCGGGTTATGGGCTACTGAGCGAAAATGCGAACTTTGCCGAGGTGTGCCGCGCGTCCAATATCAAGTTCATCGGACCTCCACCGGAGGTGACACGCATGATGGGAGAGAAGTCCACTGCACGCCAGACGATGAAGAAAGCCAAGGTGCCGATTCTGCCCGGCTCGGACGGCGTGATCCCCAACGAAGGCGAGGCGCTTGAGTGGGCGCGGACCGTGGGCTACCCCGTAATCCTGAAGGCTGTGGCTGGAGGCGGCGGGCGCGGCATGCGTATCTGCAGGTCGAAAGACGAGTTGCCGATTATGTTCAACCAGGCGTCTACCGAGGCGCTGAATGCGTTTGGCAACGGCGATATGTACATGGAGAAGTTCATCGAGCGGCCCCGGCACATCGAGTTCCAGGTGCTGGCGGATGAGCATGGCCATGTGATGAGCCTGGGGGAGCGGGAGTGCTCGATTCAGCGCCGGCATCAGAAGCTGATCGAAGAGGCACCCAGCCTGCAGATTACGCAGAAGCAGCGCGACCACCTGGGCAAGGTGATCGAGCGCAGCCTGAAGGATATTGGTTATTGGAACGCCGGCACCGTCGAATTCCTGATGGATGAAGACGGCGAAATCTACTTCATCGAGATGAACACCCGCATTCAGGTGGAGCACTGCGTCACCGAGATGGTGACCGGCGTGGACCTGGTCAAGGCGCAGCTAAGGATCGCTTCCGGCGAGCAGTTGAGCGCCATCGTTCCGCGCGTACCGGAGATTCGTGGCCATGCAATCGAGTGCCGCATCAACGCCGAGCATCCGGAGAAGTTCACGCCGTCAGCGGGCAAAATTACGGCGTTCAATCTGCCGGGCGGGAACGGGGTTCGGGTGGATACGGCGCAGTATACGGATGGCGTTGTGCCTCCGTATTATGACTCGCTGATTGCGAAGCTGATCTGCCATGGCAAGGACCGCGAAGAGGCCATGAACAAGATGCAGCGTGCGCTGAGCCAGTTTGTGGTGCAGGGCATTCACACCACGATTCCGCTGCACCAGAAGATCTTTGCGGATGCGGATTTCCGTTCGGGCAAGTTCGATACCAAGTTCATGGAGCGGTTCCTGGAACGGCGCGGTAAGTAGCGATTCAACCCCAAACTCCCCTCCCCCGTACTTTGGGCGTAAAGTCTTCAAAGCGGGCCACTTGAGTCTGGACTGGAGTACACGTCTGCTCCAACAAGTGTGCATCGATCTCAGCCGAACTGGGTGCGTTGGAGAGTGTGTCAGCTGAGCTCCAGCCCAGCGTTACCCAGGTGGTTGAAACAGCAAATGCTGGAGTCTGCGGTGCGGATGAACCTGACTGGCAGAGGGAATGTCAAAACGCAGATTCCCTTCGGGAATGACAACCAAAAGAAGCAGCTCTGTGGGAGCCAAAGAAGCAGCTCTGTGGGAGCGGAACGCAGCGGCGGCTTGAGTCGTTGAGGGAGCAGGATGAAACTGGAATCTGCGCTGTGCGGGCTGTATGCAATCGCGGATATTGACGTTTTGTTCGAACGAGGCGTTTCGCTGGACGACTTCGCGGCTGGGCTGAAGAGCGCCGGTGTGCGCACGGTGCAGTTGCGGGCCAAAAACGCTTGGCCGAAGCAGACGCTCGAAGCTGCCGCGGTATTGCGCGCCTGGCTGCCTGTTGGAACGGCAACCCTAGTCATGAACGATAGGGCCGATCTGGCGCTTCTTGCAGGGTTCGATGGTGTGCATGTGGGGCAAGGGGATTTGGCGGCCGACGATGTCCGGCGGGTGCTCGAAAAAGGTTCTGAACGCGAAGGGTGGGAAGTCGAGGGAGCGAAGAAACTAGTGGGGCTTTCGACCCACACGGACCAACAGGTAGCGTTGGCGGAGCTTTCGTGTGCCGATTACGTTGCGGTTGGTCCGGTGTTTGCGACGGGAACGAAGCTGAATGCGTCTCCGGTGGTCGGATTGGATGGTGTGCGGCGGGCGCGGGCTTTGACTGCGAAACCGCTGGTCGCGATTGGCGGCATCACGCGGGCGAATGCAAGCAGTGTGATCGAGGCGGGGGCGGATTCGGTTGCGGTGATCTCCGGACTGTTTGGGGCGGGAGAGACGGTAGAGAGGGTCGCGCGGGACTTTCTTGGATTTTTCCGGTAGCTTGGACTGCAACGTGGATACATCTTTTCCGAGAGAGAAAGCAGATTCCTCCGCTTCGCTGCGGAATGACAACACGGCTGCGCTGGGGAATGACAAGATAATTGCGCCTGCGAGCGAAGCTGCGCCGGGATTTGTGCAGGGGATGGGGCTGTTTTCCGCTACGGCCATCGTGATGGGGTCGATGATTGGCTCGGGCATCTTTATTGTGTCTGCGGATATGAGCCGAACGCTGGGTTCGCCCGCACTGCTGATCGCGGCGTGGCTGGTGACGGCAGCAATGACGATCATCGGCGCGTTGAGCTATGGCGAGCTGGCCGCGATGATGCCGAAAGCTGGGGGGCAGTACGTTTATCTGCGCGAGGCGCTGGGGCCGATCTGGGGATTTCTTTACGGTTGGACTTTGTTCCTGGTTATTCAGACCGGCACGATTGCTGCGGTGGGCGTGGCGTTCGGCAAGTTTCTGGGCGTATTTTTTCCACGCGTCAGTGCGACCAACTGGATCTGGCATGCAGGCAGCGGCAATATTGGGTTGAACACGGCGAACCTGGTCGCGATTGTGGTGATCACGCTGTTGACGGTGCTGAACACGCTGGGCGTGCGCCTGGGAGCGGCGGTCCAGAATGTTTTTACATCGGCGAAAGTGCTGGCACTGCTGGGTGTGGTCGTCGTCGGCCTGGTAGCGAAGAATGCTACGGCGATGGCGGCGAACTTCGGCGCGGGCTGGCATAATTTCTGGGCGAATGCGGGGCTCGCTACGCTTCATCCGGTGAGCGTGGGAGCGGGTGGACCGTCGGTGCTGGTGGGTGCCGTGACTGTGGTGGCGGTGGTCCAAGTGGGTTCCTTGTTCTCGTCCGACGCCTGGAACAATGTGACGTTCACGGCCGGGGAGATTCGCAATCCCAGGAGGAATCTGCCGCTTTCGCTTGCAATCGGGACGGGCGTCGTGCTGCTGCTGTATGTGCTGTGCAACTTTGTTTACCTGAGCGTGCTGCCGTTGGCGGGGAGTGCGCAGGCTGCAATGGTTGCCGGTCGAGGCATCTCGTTCGCCGCACAGGACCGGGTTGCGACGGCGGTGATGGAGCAGGCGTTTGGGTCGCTGGGCGCGAAGCTGATGGCTGGAGCGATTCTTATCTCGACCTTCGGCTGCGTCAACGGAATGCTGCTGGCGGGAGCGCGCGTTTACTACGCGATGAGCCGTGATGGGTTGTTCTTTAAGGGCGTGGGCAAGCTGAGCGCGAAGTCCGGTGTGCCGGTCAACTCGCTATGGGTGCAGTGGGGCTGGACGTGTCTCCTGTGCCTGAGTGGGAGCTATGGGCAGTTGTTGGATTATGTGATTTTCGCCGTGCTGATTTTCTATATTCTGACGATCTTTGGGCTGTTTGTGCTGCGAAGAACACGTCCGGATGCTCCGCGTCCTTACCGGGCCTTTGGCTATCCGGTTCTGCCGGCGCTGTACATCGTGATGGCGAGTTGGATTTCTGTTGTACTCTTGCGGTACAAACCTCAGTACACCTGGCCGGGGCTGATGCTGGTGCTGCTGGGCGTTCCTGTGTACCTGGTGTGGAAGCGCCAGGGTGTGGGACGTGTGGCCGGAAGCGATGTGGAAGTTTAGCTGTGTCCTAAGGGAAGACGGAGCGTTCTGATCCATGGCGAAAATGTTTGCAATCAAGCCGCTGTCGAAGCTGCTGAACGAAGCTCAGACGGAAGGCGAGGCTACTTTGAAGCGGTCGCTGGGGCCCGTCAATCTGATCACGCTGGGGATTGGCGCGATTATTGGGGCCGGAATTTTTGTTCTGACCGGGCAGGCGGCGGCCAAGCATGCGGGTCCGGCGGTAACGCTGAGTTTTGTCTTCGCCGGGATTACGTGTGCGTTTGCGGGACTTTGTTATGCGGAGTTCGCGTCCCTGATTCCAATAGCCGGGTCGGCTTATACCTATGGCTACGCGACGCTGGGTGAACTGGTGGCGTGGATTATCGGGTGGGATCTGGTGCTGGAGTACGCGTTCGGCGCGGCCACAGTCGCTTCCGGTTGGAGCGGCTACTTTGTTGGTCTGCTGAATGATTTCGGCATTCACATTCCGCCGCAGCTTACAGCGACGCCGGGTATGGCACTCTACCAGTATCACGACCGCTGGTTGCAGGCGGCTGCTTTGCCGCAAGGTGTGAGCGCAGCCGGGTTGCCCCACGCGACGGGCGTCTTCAATCTGGTTGCGTTCGTGGCTATCGTGATTGTGACGGCGGTGCTGGTTCGGGGAATTGAGGAATCGGCCAACCTGAACACGGGCATTGTGATGGTGAAGCTGGCGGTAGTTGGGATTTTCCTGGTCCTGGGTGGCGCGTACTTGCTGCATCATCGCGCGCTGGCAATGGCCAACTGGACGCCATTTATCCCGCCGAGCGATGGGCACGGAAATTTTGGCTACGCAGGCATTGCCTCAGGCGCGGCTTCGATCTTCTTTGCTTATATCGGGTTCGACGCGGTGTCGACGGCGGCGCAGGAAGCCAAGAATCCGAAGCGGGATATGCCAATTGGAATTCTTGGGTCGCTGGTGATCTGCACGGTGCTTTACATCCTGGTGTCGGGCGTGTTGACGGGTCTGGTGAACTACCATGCGCTGAACGTGTCCGATCCTGTTGCTGTGGGGATCGATGTGACGGGCATTCGCTGGGGTTCGATTCTGGTGAAGATCGGCGCGGTGTTTGGGCTGGGCACGGTGATGCTGGTGATGCTGCTGGGGCAGTCGCGTGTGTTCTTCTCGATGTCGCGCGACGGTCTGCTTTGGAAGTGGGCGGGCGTGATCCACCCGAAATTCCGGACGCCGTGGATCTCGAACATCGTAGTGGGCGCGATTGTGGCGTTCATGCCGGCGCTGCTGCCAATCGACAAGCTGAGCGAACTGGTGAACATGGGCACGCTGCTGGCGTTCGCGATTGTGTGCGCGGGCGTATGGATTCTGCGACGGAGAAATCCTGATCTGCACCGTCCGTTCAAAACCCCGCTGGTGCCTCTGGTGCCGATTCTGGGCATTCTGAGCGCACTTTACCTGATCTACACGCTGCCGGCGCTGACCAAAATAGTGGTGATCGGCTGGCTGATTGTGGGCCTGGTGATTTATTTCACGTACAGCGTGAAACACAGCAAGGTGCAGCGGGAACTCGGGGAAACCGGCGGCAACTCCGAGGCCATCTAGCGCGGATTTACAGATGGTGTAGAGAACTGGGAAAAGCAAGAACAAACGCAGATTCCCTTCGGGAATGACAACCAGAACAGGGAAGGGACTTTGTACACAGGTTTGCGGGGGCTGTTTTATGTAGCGTTGGCGGGGACGGTGACCTCGTCGATCTACTGTGTCATGGTGCTGGCGGCGGCGGCGCGTTTTGGATTGCGCAAACGACGCGATGAGGCTGAGCCTGCGGATTTTCTTCCGCCAGTCAGCCTGCTGAAGCCCCTGCATGGCGTCGAGCCGGGCATGGAGCGGAACTTCGAGACGTTCTTCGAGCAGCAGTATCCTGCTCCGTTTGAACTGCTGTTCTGTGCACGACATGAGTCCGACCCTGGACTGCAACTCGCCCGGCGGGTGGGTGCCCGGTATCCGCAGGTTCCGGCGAGGTATGTCACCTGCGGCGAACCGATGCCGAAGTTTCATAACGCCAAGGTGTACTCGCTGGCCAAGCTGAATGCAGAGGCCGAGTACGATCTTTTTCTGACCAGCGATGCGGATGTGCGGGTTGCGCCGAACTACCTGCTGCGGATGATCCAGAACCTGAAGGACGCAAAATCCGGGCTTGCCTCGTGCATTTATCTTGGGACGGCCTACGGAGGGCGCGCGGCAAGCTTTGCGTCGCGCCTGGATGCGGTGGGCAAGAGCGTGGAGATGAGCTCGGGCGTGCTGGTGGCGGACATGCTGGAAGGTACGAAGTTTGCGTTGGGCGCGACGATGGCGGTGCGGCGGAAGAGCTTTGAGGATGTGGGCGGGTTCGACCACCTGGGCCAATTTTATGCGGACGATTTCGAGCTCGGGAACCGGTTGGCCAAACAGGGAACTGGCGTGAAGATGGCCACGCACATTATTCAACTGATGGTGCAGGACACGCCGTTCTGGCTTTCGTTTCGCAATCAGCTGCGCTGGATGCAGAGCACGCGACGTTCCCGTCCGTGGGGCCATCTTGGAAGTGGGCTGACGTTTGCGATGCCGTTCGGTCTGCTGGGGCTGGTGTGGGGCCTGGCTGTGGGGCATCCCGTTGCGGGTCTGCTGTGGCTGCTGGGGATGGCGGTGAACCGGTGGTTGCAGGCGGGGGCGATCCTCGGCGTCATGCGCGACCCGGATTGGGGATTTAACGTAGCGATTTACCCGCTGCGCGATCTTCTGGGCAGCGTGCTCTGGGCTGGGAGCTACGCGGGGGAACGGTTCTACTATCGCGGAACGGTCTACAAGCTGAAGGCTGGCGGACGGGTCGAAGCTCCGGAGTAGTGCGCGGAGGCGGTGCCGTCGATTGCGGAGCGAATTGTCCGTTTAAAGCTGACCGCAGATTCCCTGCGGGAATGACAATAGAAGGACGGTTAGCGGTTGGTCAGGATGGTTTTGCCGCCCAGGCTGGCGACCTCTCGGATTGGGGCGAGTGCGCTGAGTTCGCGGGTGCGGGCTGCCG
>JAABUO010000849.1_pt1 | contig 47101 bp, 38 predicted proteins | sample 5559291 | NCBI WGS metagenome assembly JAABUO01 (sample SAMN10711878, study PRJNA513372) | rock metagenome | isolation source: Antarctica rocks | place: Antarctica: Victoria Land, Finger Mt sud
CATATCTGGGCCAAACCTGGCTAGCTCGCTGGTTAGCCCTAATCATTACGCAGGGAACTCGCTAGCGTTCACTGCGAATTGATTAGGGCTTCAGCCTTGTACAGCCTTGGTACGCTCGTAACATGAGAAAGCATCAACACAACGCTTTGCATAGATTTGCTGATCAGCATCGTCTTCTAGTCTGAAAATCACATAGACAATACGAATCTTTTCAGTAGAATAATGATTCGCGTTGACATCGAGCTTGTCAGCTATTTTGATGTTTCATGTCTTTCAGATAGAATCATCTGTTTCGATGAAGATGAGTGAATTCGAAAGCTTGATGAACTTGTGATGATCATTCTCGTTTTCGTTATCAGATAGAGTAGAAGATTCTCGTTGAGAGCGAGCTTCGAAAGTTGAGCTTCGTTCAACTTCAGAGCGACGAATCGAAGCTTCTTTCTGATTGACTCGTTGTTCAGCTGACTGAGTATCTTGACGAGACATAGATCGATCAGCTTGACGTTGTTTCGCTCTGAAGTTCAATCGCTCGCCTTGTAGCTGATTGATTTTTTTCTTTAGCTCATCGTTTTTATCAAAAGCGACTTCTAGTTGTTTCGCTCTCTTTTTGTGATCGTCTTGTATGAGAAGTCAGTGTTCATTGAGTTGTAGAGTCAAGTCTCGCTGACTTCGAAGCTCGTTCAGCATATTGATGACTTCGTCAAGTTGATTGCTGACTCAATGAAACAGTTGTTCTTCGATGTTTATGTTTTATGAGATGTCAGCTTTCTCAGCTTTGACTGAAGCATCAATGAGTAGAAGTGAAACTCTTCTATTGACAGTGCTTCTAAGCAGACGAGTTGTTCGAAGCTCAACTGACTTGACGTTGCGTGTCATGATGAGAGAAGATAAAAGTTGTTGAGATAAGAGTAGATGAAGAATTGATGTTTTGAATTGATGTTTTTTGATGAGTGAAAATTCAAAGAATCTCTTGTGAATTTCAGATAATAATTGAGTGCTTTATTTGAAGAATTTCTTGCGAATAGAATGATGAAAATGAATGTAGAATCGAAGAATTTCTTGCGATCTAAAATGATGATGCAAATTTGAAGAATTTCTTGCAAATTTTTCTTATTGAATAGATTGTCTCGTATCATCTATTCGTCGATAGCAGAATAGTAGATGATGAGCATTTATTTAATGTTAGAAACCTGTCTAGAGCGAGTCAGATAGAGATGTTATTTAACTAGAAGATAAATGCTAAGAAAGAAAGATAGCTACGAGAAAGAAGCTGATTACATATGTGTGTTTCTCAGCCGACGCTAGACTCAATAGAGACTAGTCAAGATAACGAAGCGAGAATAGATCTGATAAGACTAAAAGACTGAGTCTGACAAGACTAGAATCGTGACAACAATGATTTAACTTTAAATACAGAATTCAAAACTACAGTTCAATCACACTTATAACAACAAAATCTCTGAATAAACTACATTATCAGTACATTGGTTCTTAAAAGAATGAAATAAAATTGATAATTTTCATACATTTGTGATTCTAGACAGTGCAACATATAACTGATTATGATTGAAACAGAACAAAGAAAGATTTATGTTTACAATCAACAGTGATTGCTCTTGCAACTTGTTAATTGTCATTGCGAAGCAGAAATGAATAAAAAACTGCTTATGTGATAAAACTCATGAATAGTCATCTTTCTTACTGATTAGCTTAATTCTTGAAATCAATTGTATGTCTTTGTCAAACTCATTTTTCAAGATGCAATCTTCAATACAATCTCGATGCAGATGTGTAATAATCAATCAAGTGTCATTACACATTTTCTCATGTAAATGTAGATTATGTAGTAACATAATCAAAGTCTCTATCTTGAGATACATTTGTGATAAGAAAAATTCAAAGAATTCAAGAGTTTGCAAATACTTTGTACTGATATTCTCAGTCTTTTTCACATCATTGTTTTCAATCATATTAATCAACGTGAACAGTTGTGCAGACTTAAGAAAGTTGTTCATGATCTGTTGATTTAACAAATTAATGAAGTCATTGTGAAAACACAGTATAGCTCTGTTCTTGAAGAAATTCAAAGATGTATGAGCTTATGCAAGATCATGCAAAGAATATACATGATCAATAAATGATTGCAATGTTTCATAATAATTGATGATCATGAATGATAAAGATCTGACATCATATAAATTGAAATCATATGACATATGATTCATTCACTCAACAAATTGCTGATTATTCAAACTTGATTGAATTTGCATGTTTTGATGCAGTTTTAGCACAGTTAAATGATTTCAGATTCAGAAGCTGCAAATGCTGACATTGATCTGCACTGATCAATTTTCTTGTGAAATCACGAAAGTGATTTATGCAAAGTTCTCATCAAGAATTGCAGATATTTCATCAAACACATCATTGAACTGCAGAATGTCACATAAAGATGCATTGATGATCATGAAGTTGTGCTTGTGCTGCATAGAAATCTTATTTCATATGATCAAGATCATGCATTTCAGTAAATTAACAAGCTCTGAGCATGCAATGATGAAACAGATGAATGTATCATGATAAATGATGAGAATCTTGAAATGAGAATATGATGTTCTTTCATCAAGCAATAACTGAGCTGCAATGCTCATGAAGATCATGCACAGAATAATCTTTGTTTGCGCTTGAAAGTGATGATACAAACATTCATATAAAAATGTTTTTTCAATGTTTGCAAAATCATGAATGAAAAAATGTGCAGTCTTGAGTGAGTCTGTAATGATTGAAATGATACTGTTAAAGACTTGATGCTGTTTCTCATTTAATTGAGTGATCTTTGCATCTTATAATTTGATCTGTTCAATCTGATCATACTTAAGCTTTGCAAAAATCAGAGAAGAAACAATATTATTGAATCAATTCAAGATTGATGCAAACAGATTGAAATCTGCAAGAATCTTATCATGTTGTTGCAGCATTTTTGTGATCAGATATAATTCATAATTGAGATGTGAATTCTTGAAATCAATTGATATGAAAGAAAATTCATACATATAACGAGATAAATCATTGCAGAGATTGACATGAAATCTCTCTTATAATGCACATAAATCTGCAAGATCATTGTGCATCAGAGTGATCATAAACAGACTTCATAAAGATAAATTCATAGAGAAACATATGATTTCAATGAAATAACTAACTCACTCGTCATCATCTTCAAACAAATGCAGAGCAGTACAGATGAAGCAATAAGTGAGATGCAGTACTTCATCAACAGTGCATATATCATCAAAGCTTTGAGCATCTCGTACAATCATTAAAAGAAGTTGTAGATAATGTTTTTCTCTCTGCATCAAAGTGAAATGATATATATAATCAATTGTCGTATCTCGTTGTCTTGATGTTTAGCGTCGTTGTTCTCTTTTCAACTAATAGATATAATAAGTTGAAAACTCTTGATACAGAAGCGCACGTTCATTTGAATGTTGTTGATTATATCAAAATCACGCAGTATGTTACGATTCTAGCTACGCACCTTCGTTGATAGCTATGTTGATGACTATGTTGATGACTATGTTGATGACTATTCTGAGAGCTATCGCCGATCGCTCGCCGCTAGAGCATAGACTTGTTTCGAAGTCAACTCTATTCAGAGTTAGCTTATGTTCTTCTGAGTCATATAGATAGTCGGCTCTTCCCTTCTAGATACTTTCCTTCCTTAGCATTTATATACTCGTTACATTACACTCATATGACTCGCTCTATGCTGATTTCTAACATTATATAAATGCTTCTTCGTTACAGGCGAAGTGAAATAATCTGCATCGATCTCTTCGAATGCTTCTGCTAGTAGTTCTTCAATTCTCTATCAACTTTGATCTAGCGACTTGCGTTCGTGCAGCAGCACTCATCTTTCTTCCCTCGTAAGCTGATTCAGCGAGAATAAACAAAAGATTCGAACTCGTGCGCTGATCAGCGAGTATAAACAAACGATTGAAATCATTCGACTAGATCAAAGATCAGCGAATTAACCGTTCATTCAGATTCGCAAGAAATTCTTCGAATTTGTTGAACAATCAAACGAGACCAGTCATAGAACTGCGTGAAGTCTCTATCTTGAGAAGCAAACCCTCAGTGAGCCTGCTTCAATGACATCGTCAATGCGATGATCTATTCGCTCTCATCGCTCTACTCATCAGTGAATCTGATCATACGTTCACGTGCAACTAGTGAGTCTGCTACAATGACGAGCTCAAAGTCGATCTCTTCAATGAGCAAGTCGATCAGTGAGTCTGCTTCAATGACACTGTCAATGCAATGATCTATCTTCTCATCGTTCTACTCATCAGTGAACCTGATCATACATTCACGTGCAACTAGTGAGTCTGCTACAATGACATCTTTCGTCAATGCGATGATCTACCTACTCACATCGCTCTACCTACCAGTGAATCGATCTGTCGACTCGTTCGCGTGCAACTAGTGAGCCTGCTTCAATGACACTTCTATCTCGCATAGTGAGTCTGCTACAATAGGCATTTCGATTCTACACAAGGCTAAGAAAATACATTCATGCGAACATGAATCGTTGAAGAGAAGGAGTAATGTTACGATTCTAGCTACGCACCTTCGTTGATAGCTATGTTGATGACTATGTTGATGACTATGTTGATGACTATTCTGAGAGCTATCGCCGATCACTCATCGCTAGAACATAGACTTGTTCCGAAGTCAACTCTATTCAGAGTTAGCTTATGTTCTTCTGAGTCATATAGATAGTCGATTCTTTCCTTCTAGATACTTTTCTTCCTTAGCATTTATATACTCGTTACATTACACTCATATGACTCGCTCTATGCTGGTCTCTAACACAGTAAGTGTTGTTTCAATCTCATTCAGAATGATTTGTATTTATTTTGCTGTGACATTCTTTGACAAATACATCAATTGTTCATCAGAAAAATGCATGATTAAATGCATAATGAAAGAATTCTCAATATGACTGCAAAATTCAAACAGATTTCACACAGTCTGATTCAAAGAAATATAATGATCATTCAAGTGACATGTGATCTCGTTCAAATTATTCTTTAACTTCATGATTGTTTGATCTTTTTCTTTATACATGTATTTATAAATGTACTTGATAATCTGTATAGATTTGCAGATTTCAACATTAATATGTGCACTATACTTATGAGTCAGATAAGAATTGTATAACATCACTCATGTATTATTCAGATAAACATCTCTATCATTCACATGTTTCATTCAAATATGATCATTCTGACATTTTCTGTACAAAGAATAATCATTAAGCTGAATCATGATTTCGATTTGATATAACTTTGAAAACCTCTTTTCACAAACTCGTTCAAAATCTTTCAAATTATCTTTCATGCATGATGCAGAAAAATTTCAAACGTCGCAAGAATTATATGTCAGTTGACTTTCAATAATGCATCGTAAAGATTCATTCAGATCGATATTGAGATTCAAAAGCTCTGCACAGATCAGTTCATTCATGTGAACTCATTCAAGAAAGTTATTCTCTCGATGCAGAAACAATAAAATATGTATATGAGATAAATTGTGTTTCTGATACTCAATAGTTCATATGATGTTAAGATATTGATCATACTGAGTTTTAAGATTTTGCAATAAAGTTTTTATCTTTTCATGAAAGACTTGTGCAATTATATTCAATTGATTCTCAACTTTCTGATTCAAATTCAATTCAAGTGCAGCAATAATTTCAAATCAATGCAAGTTTGCAGTACATGTTACAAACATGATAGACTTTTCAAAATAATGAGCAATGATCATGAAATTCTGATACAGCTGCTGCATTCATCTGTTTTTCTCTATGTAGCTTGATGACAGTATAATTCAATGATCTATAAACTCAGAATCATTATTCTCTTTAGTAATTGCATTTGCAAAATCTTTGTAAAGATCTGCGTGAATAATCTTCTGATTATGTTCAAGAAATTTCAATCAACTTTGATCAATAATTGCAAAACAATCAACAATATATTGCTGAAATAATCATTAATCTCTCTGTATAACAGAATATTGATCTGATTTTTCAAAGAGATGATATTGCAGTCATGCATGTTGACTGTAACAAGTTTTTATGCATGAGTGATCATCGTTATGCAATCAAAGTGCTCAGTGTCAACTTGATTTATCTTCAGAAAAGAATAGTACATAATGTAAAGAAAAGTATGCAACGTTATCATGATTGATACGATGAAATCGCGATTCTTCATCAATAGCTGTACACTCTGCAAGAACAATATCTCAATATTTGATTTCATTATACTCATCTGAAATAAACACAGCAACTTCACTGATCATGAATAAAGTTGTACATCGTTGATCAAAGTCACATTCTATTATCAACTTAAGCTGCAAATTTAAAATAACATGCATAAAATTCATACTCTGTTGAGCAGTCTTGAACTGTTCTCATGCAGACTTGTACATGTCAATAAATGAATTGTCACATGCTTGTATCATCTCATTCAGCTGTCTTAAAAGACTTTCATGAAGAGCGAGACTTTAAGTCAAGCGCATAGTGATCATCTGAGCAGAATCGTGAAAGTAAAGCTGTGCAAAGCATGATAATTCTTGAACAGTTGAATGTAAAGATCTTTGCAGATGATACAACTCATCATGTACAATAAATGCTTAAATTTTATGTTGATTCATAAGATGTTTGTTTGCAGTGTACATGCAAGATGTAAAGATCAATACATGATTGTAATCTCAAATGTGATTTAGAAAATGTTTTGACTAAGTTATATCATCTTTGAAAAAACTTTTAATCAAAGATGAAGAATCTGATAAAGAATTTAGCAGTTCATCATTTTTAGAACAACAGACGATATACAAATATAAATCGAAAACAGATTTGAACTTTCAGTGCAATGCTGTACAGTTGAAACAACGTTTCATAAAAAGTTCTAAAGTATATTCATCATCTTGATAATTGAATATGAGTTCTCAAAAAGCATTGCAAGAAAGATTAATTGAATGAGAAGCAAATGTTGTCTGTCGAGAAAACTGTATAAAGTTTAAGAAATTTATAAAGATCGATAAAGAAGATGAAAAAGACTGTATAGAGTCTGAAGAATTTATAAAAATCAATAAAGAAGATGAAGAAAATGATTGAATCGATGTAGCATGAACATGAGCACGTTTGAATTGACGTGATGAATTTGCAGAAACATTTGAATCTAACTCTTGAAGAGAATGTCTTCTGAATCGAGTGAAAGTTTGTAAAACAGTCAGTAAAGTTGAATAAAGATAAAAGCAGAACTTACATGACAGAATGAACAAAGATTCAAAACACACGTTGAATTAGAATCAACAAATTCATGAATGAAATGATTATGAGCACAGTGAGTACAGATGCGTTGAGACATGAAAAAGAATCGTAAAAAGAGATAAAGATTGATATATACGCGTACAATGTAGGTAATGACAGATGCAGATATGTACGAGTAAACGAGTAAACAGGTCAAGAAAATTTCAATCGTCGGTCAGGTGATTTTCGATCACCTGATGTACGTAATTCTACAACGACTTCAATGAATCGTAAAAATCAGGATGGTAGTTTAAGCGAAAGAAAAAGGAATGATGGTAGTTTAAACGGAAGAAAACGACTTGCACGGGTCAACGCAGCCAAAAACATAGTGCGAAGTCGAAAAGTTTTGATGTTGAATCATCTGATGCAACACTTGGCAACCAACGATCAGAATGAACTCTTGCTTCAGTACTATATAGATATGTTCACTAATAGGTACTTACAAATGTTTCAATACAAAGGCCTGACTCACTCGACTTGCATTTGGACCTCGAAGGGCGTATGTATGTAACCCCGCTGGTTGGTAAGATATGACACCATAAGCGAGTCTCGGAGCAGCAGTCCCAGCCGACATCGGCCTTTGTTTCTTCCGGATTTTTGTCACGTGCCCCGCTAAGCCTTGTAAGTACCCCCTTATCTACCTACTGTAGTGAAACCATGCCCAAGAACCTGCTCCTCCGACACCACTATGATGTAACCCCTCCATCACATCGTACGACTCCCAAGCCATGGCACTACTCCCCCAGATGTCTTTCCTGTCCTATCCCATTCCCTTCCAACTTCCTCGCCAATCCAGAATCCAGAATCCAGAATCCTCCATCATCCCCTCCCGCGACAATGCCACCGCCGTATCCCCCGACCATCCCCACAGACATCAAGCACAAATTCAACGACTTTGACAATCTCTACGACAAGTTAAAAGCGCGCGTTGAGTCCCTCGAATCCGAAGCCCGACGTCTAACCGCCAGGGAAGAAGAACTTGCCAGAAAAGAAAAAGATCTCCAACAAAAAGAAGATGCCCTAACCCTCCGCATCAAAGCCACGTCCGTCCCCCCTTGGTTTTCCCTCAAACCAACCCAACACTAACCACTACAACAGCGACCACAACTCCACCGCCCGCCTCGCAAACTCCCGCCTTAGCTCCCCGCACGACATCCTCTTCCCGCTGCACGACCTCGCCTCCAACAAACCCATCAAAGGCTTCCCGAAGCACGAGCGCGATATCCGCATCATGGCTTCTGGCGAGGTTGTTAATGTGCTCAAGGCGCTGGATGTGGAGGTGAGCGGGGCGGCGGCGGAGAGGAAGTCGAGGTTGAGGATGGTGCTGGGGATGGAGAGGCAGGGGCTGAGTCCGCAGGGGGACGGGAAGGAGGGGAAGGATGGGGTGAAGAAGGTTTGATTGTATGGGTGGGGAAGGTGTCTGTGTGTAGAGGAAGGACTGGGAGGGTACGGTGGTGCTGCTGATGGCGCCTTGACGCCTTGATCGACGCACGAATTCTGAAAAGTGTGGATTTAATGGATACATTGGGAATTGGGACGGATAAACTATAAAGGACTGGGATACATAGAGGCGTGCTTGGCTACCTTATACACAGGTTGGAAAAATGTACCGCTAAATGCTACTATAATTCAAGACACATCAACAAGTTCAAAAACAAACACAGCGCAGCCGAAATCAAAACACATTAGAAACTCCTTATAAGGTAACCATCCATCGAAAATTTCCCGCAATATAACCCACACCAAACTCTTTCACTTTCTATCTCACACCTCAAACCCACCCACCCACCAACCAACCCACAGAACTACACCACACACCCCCACCTCAGTCAACCCAAAATCCCCAACCAAAACCCAAACCAACAAATCCGAAAGCTCAAAGCCCCCAGAAAAAAAAGATTCAGCAGAAAGATTTAAGAATATGCGCGGTAAAATTGAATGGAGTGGAAGTCTGTCGTGTTTGTTTTATTTTAAGGGTGTAGGGGGAGGATGAGGAAGGAAGGGGGTGGGGAAGAGGAGAGATGAGGGTGAAGGATGAGGGTGAAAGTCGATAAGTGAATTCGGTCAAGTGTAATGTAGAGTGTGAATAGCATAAGAGTGAATAGTAGCAGAGCATTAGGTACTAAAGGCTGCGATCACCCGCTCTCTCTACTGGGCTGCGATCAACCACCCTGGATGCATGAGATTCCCCGGTCCATTTCTTTGTCAACTAAAAGTACTCACAGGGTCAAGCATGCACCACGGCAGACATCAAATTTGCTGGATATCATGCTACCTAGAAAGATCCAAGGGCCTCAAGACAGCCGTAACCACCTAGATCGAAGTCCAAGGAAAAGAATCCAAGCCCTCATTTTCCGCACAAAGAACCGCTACAGCATGCCAACAGCTGCACCGCACATACCACGAAGACCTTCCACATCCCTTATTTTTTACCGATGTTAAGTAGCTAAGTCTTTCACAGTGTAAATGTCCAGTAGACCCAGCGACAGTAGTAGTACCAAGCTTGAGACTAGAACATAACGGAAGAGACAAACTACTCCTCTGCCATCGCCTCATCTTCCTCACCGGCACCATCGGCGGTAGCAGCAGTAGTGGTAGCGCCATTCTCGACAGACCTAGCACTGAGCTCCTTGAACATTTTCTGGATGAACAAAGTAGGGTAATGGTCCGCGCCTTTAGATTCCATCTCTGCGGCGATGAAAGCCCACTTGTCGTTCTGGAACTTGTGCTCGATTTCTTCTTTAGCGGCTAAGAGTAGCTTATCGTCGCCGTCTTTGAGGCGCATCATGTTGACCTTGATGCGGTTGCTGTGTGGCGCACATTAGCTTCAGCCTCAAGAAGATAGACAGTTGAGTCGGTAATGAAAGGGAAGATAGCACATACTATCGATTGGGCAAAGTGCTGGCCCCAGTATCTTGTCCGGTTGCATCTTTCCAGGCGGCACGGATGGTGCTCCAGTCGGACCCTTCTTCCTTCATCTTGACGAGCAACTTGTCCGCATCAGAGGCTTCCTCCCAGGATGTGGGGATACTGCGCGACGGAGCGATTGCAGAAGCGGGAGCACGTTTGCGGGGCGTGCCGTCGTCGTTGCTCTTGGACTTGGACGGAGTTGTCTTAGCTTTCGGAGTGGTCATGGTTTCGTCCTCATTGTCCGTTTCAGCATTGTCGGTCACTGCTTTAGGGGTGGCAACCTTAGGCTTAGCAGGCGTTCGTTTCTTCTTCGGGGTGACTGGCTCGACGTTATCCTTGTCATCCTTGCTCGTTTCCTGTCCATCAGCAGCATCCGCAGCAGCTTTCTTCGCTTTAGCTGTGACGGCCTTCTTTCTAGGAGTCTTTGGCTCAGCTACTACTGTAGCATTCGCATCGCCGGTCTTGGCTGTATCATTGTCAGCTTGAAGACCTGTGGGTTGGAGGGATGTCATCATTACCATTCTTGGCCTTGCTTGGAGTGCGCTTTTTCTGCGGGCTTGGGGATCCCTCATCGGTAGCATCTGCTCCACGCTTCTTTGGTGAAGGTTTGACCTCAACTTTGATGGTATCTTTGACTTTCTGCAGGCTCGCCGTAAGCTTAGCAACTAGTGAAAACATTAAGAAAGACACGCAGATAGAAGACATAAGGCGGGTGATGCCCTTGACATTCCAATTACCAAAGCCTAGACCTTTGGCACGTTATATGAAGCCTATTATGCCTAGGAAATGTGAGGTGGCAAATCTCTAGCCACCGAAATCACTAAAACAGTAACAACAAGTAACATGAGTAATACGAGTAGAGCTTTGAACTTACATCGTCAACTTCCATCTGGTCGGTCGCAGCGGTAGCAGTGGCAACCAAGAGGGTGTGGTCAGTCTCGTTGGCGCCGTCAACATGGACTTCCTCAGTCTTGCGGATTGCAGATTCCGCAACGTTAGCAGCTGTATCTTGTTCGAGGCCGCCGTTGCCAGTCTCGTTTGGTGCTTCGCCTAGAAGCATCTTGTTTGGTGCGTCCATTGACTTAGACATCGTTAATCGTTACGGGTTGGTAATATTCTGGAATGGAGATGAGTATTGTATCTGATTGAAGTAGAAAAGGTGGTTGATCTTGAAGATTGGAGCGAGAAGTTGGGTTGGAAGTGAGGTGTTAAAAGGAGATTTCAGGATAAGTGAACAAAAGACGCCGAGAGCTATCAGAATACTGAAAACACAATGGACGCTCTAATTGGTCAAAGCGGTGAAGTACTTCAATATCATTATACTGGGGAGTTGACAATAGAGAAGCTTACATCTAGTATGCCCGCTAGTGTTCTTCATAGCGTCGGATCTGAAGCTTTATCGTATGCTTAACACATAGTGGTAGGCTTAGGATAGGTGTTGGGGCTCATCATCGTCGAGAGCACACCCACACCCTTCGATTCCTTCGATGACAGACACCCCCTACACAACTTCCTATATTCTACTCAGGCGTATGGACCAATGTTATTGACTTCTGAACGGCTTTGCTTGCACTGTCCGGCAGTTGATGGGTTGGCTCCGGTGAGCTATGGCTTCTTTCAACCTGTAGCAAAGCTCCACTGGCCTTATTGAGGTAGTCCTTCGCCCAAACAGGCACTCCTCGTAGCACTTAAATCACCCAGCTAAGTCATTGCTACTCATTAGAGATCCATGGCTTTGCTCATGGAACAGTGACATATTTTGTCTGCCACAGTCCACGGCAGCGGCGCGATAGAGCGTCGCCGTGTTCACGATATTCTGCCACAACACAACTATCGGAGCAGGAACTAACTATTTCCTGAAAGACCAAAAGGGGTGTCGCAAGGAAGGGGAGGGAGCGTTGTTGTTGCATAGAGGTTGTGCTTAGCGCCGGAGAATCGAAAAGACCGAAGCTGCCGTGCCTCAGGGACCTCTCGCTCAGATCTTGCTTTTTCTACCTTTCTTTGTGATCAGCTACTGTTTTCTTCTTCGTCGATTGGTTTGAAGCTCTTACTGTCTTTCCGAGCAGGTGAGGCTACGAGACACTCCCGCGAAGCTCCTTGATTCTGGCAGCCTCAACCATGCACCACTGATGCAGTAAAATAGGCTTGACGGAAGACGTTTGGGTACTGCTTTTATCTTTTGCCCAACAAGCTGCTTTACGGACCATTTACTCCTGGCCAGCGGTATACTTCTCTGCAGCTGGATTTTGGAAGACGAAGCATGTGTGATTTTTTTGCTGAACGCATAGGTCCTTGTCCAAATGTCTGAGCTAGGATGTCAGACTGCAATATGTTTGCTTGCTCTGACAACTCAATACTACTTTGACGGAAGAGGCAGTGTTATACCAATGTTGGAGCTGGCCCACTTCTCAGCAGTTGCAATATCACACTTCAGTTGTGGAGCTGTTTGTTGGCGCACAGTCAATGGTCACGTAGCGATACGAACCACCATTGCAAACCTGGCGCACGCCTCGTATCGAGTACCATATTATCCTGAGGCTCTACTTCTCCCCACGGAGGATACAACATCGGCTATTCGGATTCAGGCGGGATCTTCATCGTCGATCCACGGGAAAATGCATCTGGAACCGATGTTCTACTTTCGTCTCCAGAATTTGGCAATGTCTCTCCGTGTTCCATCTATCGTGACACACTCATCGAAAACAAAGCGCTCAGTCCTCGATTTGATTGTGTTGCGCCCATCACGGAGGTACCTCCGTGCTGTTCTCTTATGTTTGCTGCAATTCTTCATTTCACCTCAAGTTACACAACGTCTCAGGCAAGCAAACCGTGCATAGCCAGGGTCCACAATCGCGCAGCTTATCAAACCAGATGCGTTATTCCTTTCCTTTCTTCATATCAAGAAGCTATTTCTACCCTCTCCACCTTCTCTACCTCGAGTCTTTTGTCTTCATCTCAAAGCCATCATTGCTGATCTCGCGCTCTGATCTATGCGCTCCATCGGTTCTCAGAGATTCATCTTCATCACTTAGATGAAAGAATACTCTAAACCAAATAGCAAAACCGTACACAAAGTCCACTGAAGCAGACAATGGCAGCGCAACGCTTTCGAACCTATCATGACTTAGTTCGGGTCTCCCTTGGCGGCAGGTGTACCGCCCTTCGAAGAGACACCATTAGGCACTGTCTTCCACGATTGTACCGAAATGCACAGCCTGAGATATCAATGGGTTTCTTGCGCCCAGACAGGTACACCAAAATCGACAATTGGTGGGACCGACTGGCCTTGATTATTATATTTGAATACCTCAAGGAGCTGGAACGTGGCCACGGAGTATCTGGAGTGCTTCAAACTGGACTCGATTCCCAATGGCGCAACTCCCCACACAGCAAGACCGAAGCCGAAGATCTCTTTTACAGTCTCTGCAGCTTGTTCAAGCATTTTGGATGCAGCGGAGATACTTTCCACGCAATGGTAAGCTTCTTCGAGCGGCATTGTCGCGAAATAGTGCAAAGGACGCCTCACGGGTGGCTGCGGTATATCCAGGGACTTGACCGTATAAGGATGCACAACAAAACGGGCATGACAAGCGCTCTATCTTGCCTACTGCAATACGAAAAAAGCATAGACTCGCAAAATCTGCGTGATTTAGCCGAAGATCGCGCAGTAAGCCCTCAGACTTTGGGCAAACTATACGCTTTGATAGAGGAGAGGAAACGGCGAAGGTTCGGCAGTCCTCTGCGGATACTACCCCCACAGTCACCTCAGGATCTAGTTCGCATTCGTGGTGGCAGCCAAAAGATCAACGGCTCCAACTTAGATCCCGAGATGCTTCTTCGGATCGCCGAGTCCGCACCGGAAACACTAGATTACCACCCGAATAGGAGATCGCGACATGCATTGTACGACGACGACGACGACGACGACGACTATCCAATGTATAGTCACAACGCTCAAGACTGCAGCGATTGCGATCTGACGTCACCCCTCCACCCAATTTCATCTAGATATCGTCCACGGATGCTACCGCCAATCGATGACGCCAGCTTCGACCTTTTCGACCACGAGTTTGGGCGACGACTGGATATCTCTGGGGTCCCTGTCATGTAACGATTGACTGCTCTTGGAGAGATTTGCATTAGTGAGGAAGAATCTTGAGACTCATGGTGCTAATGTCTATATGTTTGGGTTGACTGTTGTTGGTCTTTGATAGTGTTCACTGGCGTTTGGTTTGATAGTATTTGCCCTGCTTTCAGCTACGTAACTGGCGGCGTTATATTGTTTGTAGAACCCATTATATTCTCTTTCTGTCTCACCTTCATCACCCCTGGCGTCCTGAAAGATCAAGTGTAAGGATAAGTCTGTCCCTAATGGCGCACATTAGGATCTAGTTCAGAACATACCAAAGATGAGTAAGACTCAGATTCATGCGGCTTCTTGGGCAATTGGGAAGAGAAACAGACGCTCCTTTCAACTTTAATCGTCAAAATCATCCTCCAGAATGTCAAACAACGCTCCAAGCTCACGAGATCTCTGAATGGAAGGAATATGACGCTCTACATTACCCAACAGTCTTGCATTTGCCCATCGCCCTTCCATACCCTACTCTCTTGCTTGCACCACCACCGCTCTAAGAAAAACAGACTGTCGCGAGTCCATCTTATGCTGAATCGATTCAGATTTCCTGAGTCGCTGTCTACAATCCCTATTCGGAAAATTTCTGTGAACGACGCTTTCTAACAAACCCATTTTGTTCAGACATATAGCCCACTTCCACCCACGACAACATCCACAACTCTGAGGTACTCCACGCCCCATATTCCCGCAATCCAGAGCCAGACCATCACAACCCAACACACCCAGTCAATCATACACATAACCCCAAATAGTAGAAAACCAAGGCAGACGAACCCACCATGCAGCCCAAAAACAAATCACAAAATCAGAAGTGCGGAAAATGTATCAGGAGCCAAACCAGGCAGGAACATTATATCTTCAAATAAGCACTGAGATACTAAATGGACCCCCCAGCCGCGTGCTTCCGAAATCAATACAAGAAGACACTGTTACAAAAGAACATGCGAAGATGGCAAGTATAAAAACAGCGCAGAGGTGGAGAGGAAAGAACTTGACATCCTTGGGATGAACCACGCAATAGTTCCGAAGGTGGGAGAAAGAGAATCATTGCTTGCAAGATACCCTTGAGTATCGCGATAACCCCTTTACGGAGGCTTTCACACCTCTTAAAGCATCCCACAAAACCCCCAAACGTCTGCGCGTCCATCCCTTTCCCAGAACCGACAAGCACAAAGGCACCTCTACCCTCTCGCTCGGCAAGGGCAGTAGCAGTAGACTTGAGAATCCCCAAAAAAAAATGAATGAAAGAAATAGACACAAGCCCGATTCTCATTTTATTACATACCGTAGGGAGAGAGGGAGAGAGGGAAGGAGGGAGATCCCCTTCATCACCATCACATTTCCTATCGCTCTCTAATCAAAACCCCCCCATCCCTGTAGCCAGCTTTCCCACCCCCCCGGCTCGCAGCAACGCCAAAAACCCTGCACGACCATCTCCCCAACCAACCACTTACTTCCTTCAAAAAACACTAGCAATTCAAGTACACTACCACCCCCTCCCCCCCCTCACCAGCCCATCTCCCAAAGACCGCCAGCATCCCAACTGCCTCCCTCCCTCCCTCCCTCCCTGCCCCCCCCCACCACCCCCATTCCAAACCCAGCAGCATGCACGTAGAACCCCAAAACAAAACGCCGAGAAGAAAAAAAACTCACGCCCGCATTACGACCTAATCGTCATTCTTCAAAAACCCCAATTTTCCCGGACATACATACATACACAATGCGAAAAATTCTTTTACATACAGTAAAAAGATCACGCGCTCTCGTCCAGAAGAAGCTCCTTTTTCAAAAATCATCGTCACGATGGGGGATTCGTTGGGGGGCATTTTCCTTTCTGCGGCTTCCGTATGTATGTATGTATTGGGTTGGGTTGGGGGGGGGGGAAGGTCTGCCGTTTCACTCCTAACTGGTACTCTGTTAGGGTAGGGACTTAGGAGTGAGGAGATTTAGAGGCCCGGGACGAGAACCGGGGGTTTTGCAAAATGATATAAGAACAGAGAGGCATGAAGACGTCCAAAAAAAAAAAAACTGTCCCGAGGCCAGAGGCTAGGTTAGGTTAGGTTAAGCTGGGTTGGGTTGGGCAGAATGGAACGGAGAGTTAAAGCCAAGCCAAGCCAAGCCAAGCCAAGCCAAGCCAAGCCAAGAAGCCGCAGCAACTGCCAGCCAAAAAAGTTCAGGAAACGGGGGGATTGAAGTAAGTAAGTATGTAGAGGTGGGCGGACCGGAGCTAGGGGAGGGGTGTTTTGGGGAAGGGGAAGGGGGGCGTGGTGCGGTGGGGTGGGTAGGTGGGAAGTGATTTGGAGGTTTTTTGACCAGTGGGGGGGGGGTTTTGGGGGTCGGGGGTTGGAAGGCGGAGGGGAAGAGGGAGATAGATGGTGGGGTGTGTAGGGAAAGCGGAGAGTGGCGGGGTTTGAGAAAGGGGGAAGACGGGATCGAGGATGGGGTTGAGGATGAGCATTAAGGATCAAATAAGAAAGAAGGATGGCGTAGTTTCCAAAACTATACTTCTCAAAGATGGAATTTGCAGATCCATGCAAACACTAGAAATCCCCTGACTGTTTCCCCCCAAAAAACGAAAACCAACGAAAAAACGAAAAAACGACGTTAAATTTAGAAAAAACAAAAAGAAAACCGCACAAAGTTATAGGGAGGGATTTTGCTTTGGATTCGGTGTGTGTATCAAGGCAAGGCCTGAGATACAGTATCATAGTAGATGCATGCATGCATGTATGTATGTATGTACATATGTATGTATGTATGTATGTAATGGAGAAGGCGGCGCGCGACCTTGGGCATACATACTGTATGCCGTGATTTTGGAATTTTTTATTTTTTCCGCTGCCCGAGACTTGGAGTTCTACTGTTGGGGGTCGTTGTTTGTTTCGTTTTGTTTGTTATTGGTTGTTGACGAGTGTCCGGTGGTGGTTGCAATGAAGCTGGTAGGGGGGTTCGAATTCGCTATTGTTCGAAGAAAAACCCATTTGATTGTTTTTTTGGGGGCGAGACAATGGGGTTGGAGAGATGATGCTCTAGAGACCTTTGTATAAACGATAAAACAAGGCATGGAAAAAAGAAAACTTCCGAGACAAAAGATTTCAGTCCAAGCACCTTCAGTCTCTGGGGTTTTATTTCTTTCTTCCTCAGCCATTCATCAACCAAAAAGCTCTTCAAAATCTGCACCGCAACACCGCCTGCCCGAATCCCCAATCCACACCAATGTGCCGCTACACCTTCACCGACTACCAGCACTGCGCGCACGGCGTCGGCCCCCTCATCCAGCGATGTCCCAGCCGGCGCCGCGTGCTGCACCGCCGCACGCAGCGTCTAGAGCGCGGCCAACGGGTCACGTGCCCGCTGCGTCGGTGCCCGGTTCGCGAAGATCAGAGGGTTGATGTGGAGGGGTTTTGCCCGGGTTGTGCCGCGGGGGTGGGGGCGGAGGAAGCGCTGGGGTTGGCAAGGGGGGGTGAGTGCGGGGAGGAGGGGTGGGGGGTTGAGGGGGAGGGGGACGAGGGGGAGGGGGATGTGGTGGGTTGAGTTGTTTGTTTGAGTGGGGTGATGGAAAATGGGTGGGAAGGATTTGTTCAGAAGGCGCAGGGTTGCTAGGAGGTTGGGGTCGATTAGCATAGACCTTTTCAGAATAACATGTTTATTGAGGATGTTCTGGCTCCCTAATTTTCTTCGTCTTTCACAGGAAGCGTTGGTGATGTTTGAGGTAGATTACCAATCTACCTTGAACGACCCTTCTAGGTTGTTCACCATGAGTCTATGATCGTATGGTCGATGCACAAGGCCAATCTCAGACCCATTTGTGCTTTGTTATTGTCTCATTTGGCTTCCCCAGTCTCACTTATTTGACTAGACAATACTCTTGGCAATCGCCATGTTCTCTGTTTCGGTCAATGTATTCACATAGATAAAGCGGCTAAACCGTCTAAAACACCACCCGTTGTTTCGAGCATCGTCCAAGTGCGAGCCAGCTTATTCCATATTGGACATGAGAATCTTCTGGTCCATGGACTCACAGAAATGATTGTACACATCAGGTGCTCACTAACATTCTTCCATCTCGTACAAAGCGTCCATTGTCGCATGACACCCTGTTTCGTAATAGCGAGGTTCGCTGAAGAGTAACAGTCTTGTCTCTGGCGGTTGAGAACAGCTTCACGACACAGGATGGCCAAGGCCACCCCTTCCTGGATAAGATATAAGGAGGCCTGGAAGGTTTATTTTTTCTCAGCACCAACAACCAAGCGAACATTCACCTTCCACATTTATAGAAGAATTTCCGTCATACCACAACCGAAAGCTCTTTTCAGGCTACCAGCGAACCCAATCTTGCATTTTCCCATCATCGCAACGGCCACAAACGACTCCGTCTATCAAGCTTTCTTTACGGGGATAACCATCGTACACCGCCACTATGTGCTTCAGGACGACTCTGATTTTCCGACTTTGTGGGCACCGTATCGAGTTGCACTCCGGCCCATGTTTCAGCAAACCAGTCGACTTGGGTCTTGCATGTCGAAGTGAGCCACGCGGAAAGTGTTTGAAAGGACCAGATCGGTGCCCTGATCAGAGACCTGTCGAGGAACCCCGCGAAGGCTACTGCCCGAATTGCAAATGGGAGGGGAAGGACAGGGAAGGGTTGAAGCCCGGTGGGATCAAGCGTGATGCCCCTAGCACAGACAACATGTGGGAACGATGTGGGCCTTCCGGCTTCGGAAGTTGTATGCTCAGTTCATCGATAGCTATTAAGTCATTTCAAAGACTGCCAAGCTGTGAGGTTTAGAAAGTTGAGTGGCTAGGCTGGCAACATGACGAGCTTGTTTCTCACGGTGAGACGAGTGTGGATTTAGGCCCTGGGGTTTTGTAATGGCAAGATTAGCAACGATAGATAATCAACGATAGAAAAAGCTCAGCCGTCCATACGATCTCTGTTACCTCTTCGGGGATGTATCTGTCATGGCTCTGTAAACATCATCCGTTAAGTGAAAAGGCAGTTCAACGGTGTTCTCAGGTAAACAATCTCGTGGGCTGATGGATGAGACGCTGTGATGGCACAAAGTTTGACTTTTGCTATTTCAATCGGAAGTCAAAGCGATGGGGAGAGATGGGCATCTCCGCGATGTCAATTTGGAGTGGTGCAGTAGAGAAAAGTCAATATACTGCTAACGCTGATCCGAGGATTTTGAGTTCTGTCCATGCTTGGAGAGTCGAGCGTTGTGAATCAAGCCTGAACGCTTTCAATCCACGGCACCCTCACTTTTCCCGGATTGTATTTACAGTATATCATACATCCGTATACCATCTAATACTGCAAGGATTTTAAATGTCGGAGACGGCTCAGTTCGAAGTACCCGTCTCGACCATGGCACAGGGAAATGCAGGGCTTGGATGCTCGCAATGTACATTTGGGAAAGAACTTGGTCAGCGGACCGAGCTTGTTGTTGGAGAGAGCGAAGACTCTGTCGAATGTGAGCACATGGAAAGGCCGTTACTGTAGCGTCTACATCAGATCCTCAGTGGTTCTAGATCAAGGACTGTAGAAAGAGGCGTGACTTCCTCCGATTGAAGACTGGCCAATACCATTCTCGGAATTGCTTTTCCTCTTCATTGAGACCTGGCATCTGGCATTTCCAGAAGACTACTGCTGTATGGCCGGTCCATCTCTCCACATGCAAACAGGAATGCTCGGTTCCTACTCGTCAGACTGACAGAGAGGGATGTTGCCGGTCTCCCAGGATCTGCAAGGAAGCGTTGGGTGTACACAGTAGCTCCCTAGTATATGCAGGATGCCTAATCAATGCCGAGCGTGTTCGCAGAGAACAAAAGGACGAGATGAACGACGGCAAGTCACAGTACTTAGTGCATGAGGGTACGGGTGTAGTAATGATGAAGCTAGTGATAGGCAGAGAGCGAACTAACAGGAGGTGGCTCTATTCCGTACCGAGGTACCTATGGTAGGCTATGGATCGAATGGACAGGACTGCAGGCTTATCTAAGATAGCCGGTACATGCCGTCCCCGGAGCCCCTCTCACCAAAATCGTCGATTGTATTCCGTACTCGTACGGAATACAGTAAGTTGCAGTCCGCGTGGACTGTGGGGCCCAAGCTTTCAGCTCCAGCATCGGGAGGTGAAGAGCAGCTTTACAGTTGACAATTGACATTGACGGCAGTGACAAGAGTCCGGACGGCATAGAACGGAAGAAACGATACCGTATTAGTACCTAGTACCTAGTACCCAGTACCTAGTACCTAGTACCCAGTACCTAGTACCTAGTACCTACCTTACCTTACCTACACTTGATTGATTTCTGGCCCGCCAGAATGTTTGTCAGAATCACAGATGTGATGCTTCAAACCCGAGCGCTGGAAGTTTCATTTTACAAGCCTCAACAACTGATACCTACGGTAAGGTAAGGTAGGTACGGTATGTAGGGACTTTAGGTACGGAGTACAGTACTCCGTACCACACGTAACCAGGGGTGATGAACGGCCTCGAGATCTACAGTACTGCCGATCAAGAAGTATTTTGGTACTCTGTATGACAGAACCTAAGGTAAGGGCTCGTTAGCCATAAGCCATGCCACGTGGTACGTCGCCAGGCCATCCTTACCTTACTTGATCGATGAGGAGAGTTTCAACTTCTATGAATAGGCCCCGCAAGAAGAGGAGCACAAACCCGATAGAGGGGCTAATCCCCCCACCCTTTGGCACCGCCGCAGGAATCTGGCAGATTGAGGAGGGCGGGAGATCGTCGCAGAATTCTGCGTACGCACGTATGCTCCACCACCCTTACTTTAGGTACCTATGCGTCTCTCGCTCCCTTGGTCGTGGTTCGGCCGTGGTACTGTACGAGCAATGGGAGTGCTGTCGCCGTCCTCGGCCTCGGTCGCTTCAAAGATGTAAAGCCGGCGAGGCTCTGTCGATGAACGATGAAAGAGAAAAGATAATCTGGATGTCGAGGGAGCCTTGTGTACATCCGTACAGGCACGATAAGCTACTTTCTCACCCCTCTATGCGAGGGACGCCAGCTATCGATGGGATAAGCTCAGGGTACTTTCTAGCTAGGTAGCTAACAGTAAGGTAGCGAGTAGCGACAGATGCGAGCACGGTCCAAGTCACAGCCACCGCCACAATATGCTGCCGCCACAGTCGCATAGGTAAGGTACCTTAGGTATTCCGTACATGAGTACGGATGTACTTGTAAGGGTTGTGGATTGCTCGGTCGCAAAGTTGCCGACAGATAAGGTAGGGAAGAGATATCGCATTATGGTGATTGGCAAAGTGATGCATTATCATTCTGCACACCTCCCTCGTACCTTGCCTTGATCCTCGACGCCAGCTGGGACCGTCGGACCGAACTCATCACCCTCCAATGTTTGCATCGTTATCCCTCGAGACGGTACCTGACCCTGTCATGCTCGTTTCAAGGCTGGACGGGATGGATGTCCTTTTGGTGGTCATGTTATGTGGAGCAAGAGGAGATGACGGTGATAGGTGCGTGTAAATCATAGTAATGGAAGGGAAGCGAGAGAAATCACAGTCTGCCTCTAGGGCTCTAGGGTATTCCAAAGGGCCGTTTAGAGTTGGATCCTCATGCATGAGACCATGCAACGATCATTCATCTTAATCCGCACTAACTGTAAGGACCTTTAGTCGCTGCTGTAAATAGCTACAGTTATCGAGGCTAAAGCAGTATTGATCGCTAGTGCGAAGCCTAGTGTGGCCCTTGCTCCGTGACTGCGAATTTGCCCCGTCGTTGTACCCACCGTTCACTACCTAAGGTACCAGGTACTATTACCGTGGTCCGTAGGTACTGATGTATTCACCTATCTTACCAAGGTACCTTGCTACCTTACTGTACTATGTACGGAGTACACTCTCCCTCTAATCACTCACATCACTTCCCCCGTCCCTCCTCCCCCCACTCACCTGACACCCCCCCATCCTGTTAACCGTCCAACCCGCCGAAACCCAGCGTGCTGGATTTAGCCACCACACGCACTTCCGATATCGATTCCCTACCTTACCTAGGTACCTTAATCCCGAATGGTGCCGTCCAGCTCGATCCGAATCATGTGGCGGAGTCACTTACAACGCAAACCAATTGGCCTTCCCTTTCCCACCCATTATCACTACTACGGAGCATTGCCTTTCCGATTTCGGGAATGTCGTCAAGCTACCTGACTCTTCACTTGGCCTGCTCTGGAACGACATCCGTACCCTCCCCCCCCAGACGATATGCTACTTTAGAATCCTCACTTCCCCTCCAATTGCTCGCCACAGCACCAACCACACTTTCGTTACTATGATACCGTGCATCTCTCCATGTCCCCCAAACCTCCGCTCTTTATGCTACTCGGTGCTACTGCTATCCACCACCCTTGATCAAGGTTGATCCCGAGCCTATACCTTCCCCTCCTTACGGTATCCCTCGTTTGTTCCCGCCTTCACGTTTGACGCCAGTGGAGACCCAGCAAGGACTTGATACCCCGATCACTTTTCGTGCAAGCATCGCAGGATCAACTCTCTAACATCTAATCTCTCTATAAGCGCATCTGTTACGTCTGCCCGTTCCCCATGGCCCTCCGACTGTGCGCGTAGTCGCGTTTAGCAACCCAAGTCGAGAATTCTCCGAGCCCGTCGAACAGGCACCTCGAGGGCGTGGGGAGCCTGCATGATCAGCCCTATCACGTTTCGCTTTATATTGAGATAATACGGTCAAGAATTCTGATGTTGTGGCTTACATCAAGGGATCACATTAAATCCGGCCTGCCTCTCCCATCCCTTGCCTTCTTAAGAGCTGGCCTTTTCTCTCAACCTCTGCACGACATCACCCGAGAACCACTACTAACGCAGTTGACCTCTTTTAAAGCTTTGTACCTTCTAGACTCCAAGGACTGCTGCCCCGTATGGGACTAGAAGCTTCGTCTTGCTGAACTGGTTCTTTATACTCTTCGGTAAGTTGATCGGTCTCTGCTGCACTTACGCGGAACTATACTGGCTGTAATCTGGTACTTATTGGTGATTTAGATCGTGCTGCTTCTCTTCTATTATCGTTGTTTGAAACAACTCAACTTGCCGAGACTTCGACTGGGTTAGGCATCATAGGGTTCCTAGCGCGAACGCATCCCATTTGAGGACGAACCATCATTCAAAGCCCAGAAACACTGCCTGAGTACTTTATGATCCGCAGCTCCATCCATGATTGAAATCAAACAATATTCGATTACGAAGCCTCAGGAACGATCTGTTGTGTGCTTCTTCCACCGTGGTCGTGAAGGCGACAAGCCACTCCTTTACTGCATCAGGCGCACAGCGCCCTTACATCCTCCGAATTTGTACCTGGATTTCCTGATCGCCGGCCCTCATCCACTTGTTCTTCTCAATCGCCTCCAACGCTTCCTAGATTCGTCAATCTGGCTCTCACTACTTATCAGACGTTCCCGGTAAGAGAAATTCTTGCACGTTATAGATGATTTTTGATGTCGGGAAATACAACCCTCTTTCCTTAGGAATGTACTAGCGAAGCCTTGTCATGGTTTTGATTATTCGCGTACTACCTGTCAACCTGCTGCCTACTCTTCTTCGTTGGGGCCAAAATCTGCGGCGCAGCCACGCCTTGCCATGCCCAGTACTGACGGTCGCAGCCCCAGGAAGATCGCACTCCAATAATATTAGACGATACCTACGACCTGGTCGAGGCGGCGTCGTTTGCTTTCGGTGGAGAGCACCAGGAAGCGCTGCTCTCCAAGGGCGAATTGAGGACAGCTTTGCTGTCTATGTCAGGCTACGGGAAGTCTCAAACACCCAGCTTGCACAGTAAGTTCTACTGTCCTTCACTTCACTCAAATAAGCTACACGGTTTTACTGTACTACTCCTCGTGATCAGTCCAGCATTGAAAGGCGCTGGTGGCTAACGGTGCGTCATGCAGATTACGACACCAGCCGACCAGGACAGACGAACGTCAGCCCTGCCGACTACAATGCTACTCGCCCTGGACAAGATCAAATGTACCTCGCATACGCCCAACCCGGCTTTGGCGAATCTCAGGTGCATGGACTTCCAACGGCATATGACCAAAATGCAGATCACATGCCCTACCCGGCTAGCTCATTTTATGAGCCGCGTGCTACCTACGATGAAGTAGCACAGTCGTCCATCATCAACTACGGCTCACGGAAGCTCCCCGTAGTTACGTCGCACTCTCCCCATCAGGGCTCTCAAGGATCTCAAGTCTACGTGTACCTGCGTTCAACGTACAGTCTAACGGCCCCTTCGCCCTTGGTCATCAGCTTGATGTTCGCCACACAACGATGCCTATCCGACTTGACTCCGATTGAGGCTCAAGGCTCCTCGTATGAATATGTGCTCACAGCGGATGCACCACCGCTCTCATATACGGGTTGTAACAGCGCCCAAGTACCTCTCCGGTTGCACGTCCAGGAGGAATCCGGGCCAGAGATAGGTATGATTGACGTTGGCTCTTATCTCTATACCGATGGTATACAACATCAACCTCGAGCCTCACCTGAGGATACATCCCGTAAAAGGAGACTCTCCATCGAGCCCGCAGGAGCCCTTAGGTTTCCGGCCAAAAGGCCATCAAACCAGCAATTGCAGTCGAAGAGCACCGAAAGTTACACCTCGTATCCCTATGCGCAAGGCGAGATATCGGCATACTCGCAGGTTTCGCAGCCTATCGCTGTGACTGCGACCCAGAATAACTTCGCAGCTTATTGTAGGTCGCCAAGTTCGCGAAGTCTTCCAGAAAGCGATATGTCGAGACATGTATCACAAGAATATTCCGTTGGTACTACTGGTTCCCAGTCTCTCAAAACTTCACCACCACACAGTTCGGGATGGAAATCATCTTACACCGCTATCAGTCAAGCTACCAGAAGCCCGGGATTATCGGCGACTCCCACTACAGGGGCATTGTCGATATCCTCTCCAAACATTTCGGCAAATCCACCCCTTATCCGTACATCAACATTACAGCAATCTCCTAGCCCTGCGGCTACCCCGGCTGCAAGCTCTATGGGTGGTTCGTTCAATCCTTACGCCATGTATCCGCACAAAGCGGTCCTCAAAATCAAAGGGCATCTGGATTCAATGGCAGATAAGTGGACTGCGGATGAGTGGATCTCAAAGCGGAGACTCGTTCAATTTTGGAGATCGCAGGGTGGAAGCACGATCCACACCCATTTCCAGCCGGTTGCACCCGATAACAGACCGCCAAACAGCATCTGCATTAGCTGTATCTGGTGGGAAGAACGTCAGGAGTGTTTTGTGACGAGTGTCGATACGATTTTCTTGTTGGAGTCATTGGTCGCCGTACGGTTTACCGTGGAAGAAAAGAACCGAATCAGACGCAACCTCGAAGGATTCCGGCCGATGACTGTCTCAAAAGCAAAGGCCGACAGCGAGGAATTTTTCAAGATCATCATGGGATTCCCTAATCCGAAACCGCGAAACATTGAGAAGGACGTAAAGGTATTCCCTTGGAAGATACTGGCTCATGCGCTGAAAAAGATAATTGGGAAATATGTGAGTCGCCGCGGTGTGCATAATCTCTGAGACTTTTCAATGACGCTGACATGTGGCAGTCAGCAAGCTACTCGTCGACTGCCGGCGCTCTTCCCACACCAAGGAGCTCCGGCTATAGTTTCGGCCAACCGCAATCGGAGCCGAGCGCGGATCATCGTTGTTCTGCCTCACCGCATTCGGCTTCCAACTCCACCATTTCGGGCGCGTATAGCACGACCCTAACTTCCACGACCATGTCGCCTACTTCCCATGGAAGATTAGCCGCACCGGTGCATTTCTCGGAACCACCCCCACTTCAAGTCTCCGTTCCAACTTTATCCCAAGCCTATACAGTCCCGTCGCTGCAGTCTCAGTACGCGATACGGGACCCAATGAGTTCGGCTGCTTCCGGCCAAGTGCCCATGACTGGACCGCCTGGTCGAGCTTCATGGGACTTTTCGACCCTATTCGACACCAGCCCGGCCACCGCGAGTGCCGGCACGCAGCAGATGTCTCAATACCATGATCCTCCTGCGTCGACGCAATCGTCCAGCAAACATGATATCAGATGACTCGGTGACCGTATCTCGTTACATACAAGCATTTTGTGATGGTGTTCCCCGGCGCATCAGCTGCTGCTGTCTGCGCTAACCGCATATGGGTAAACGCCACTAGGCGTTTTCCTGGGCCACACCGAGTCGGCCACCCCTTTTTCTTTCTCCTACACCAGATGCACTTGCATATGAACGCCGGTTTCCACGTGCGTGTCCAACGCCTCCATCTTCGCGTCTGAGTTTTGTTTGCTTGCGTATACCATTACCTTATCTTGTTACTTTACATAGCATCAGCGTGCATAACATGGAGCTAGTCATTGCCGCCTGGGTTTCTTCGGGCAGACATACCCTATTTGCTTTTTTACATTCTAGCGCATTGGGGTTGCATTGCACATGCATGAGCGACTGGTGTTTTGGGAGCTGTGGCGCAGGTTGCATGGCCTTGTGGGAGGGCTGGCCAAGCGGCAGCTGGACTTCGTGCTTGGCTGGGAGGTCGGGCAAGGGGTTGGGGTTTGTAGTATCAATCAGAATTGTCCACAATATTTCCCTGCTTCCGAAATGGCCCGCTTTCAAGCCTCTCACTACTATCTTTGACATTGCTCCCTCGTCCTCTGTCCGATCTCTCCGCCCATCCACGAAGCGCAAGCAGACTATCTATCCCACATCACCGATTCGGAGCTCGATCCAAACAACGCTTCCAGCACTCTCAATCATACGAAACTGGCGCAAAAGAAAACGCCCGTCTACCTACCCCATCGGCTGAGTACACCAACATGAAATCTCCCCACATCCCCCTCGCCGTGTCCGTACTCGAATCAAGCAAGTCATCAACCATCGCCCATGGCCTTGGGCTCTCACACGCTCTCACAGCACATCGGCGCTATCAACCCATCTCTCTCCCACCGCCGCCCTCGCTAATCCATCCACCCATCCCACCCCTTCCCTTTCCCTTTCCAACCCACTACTACTACTACAAAACCCCCCTCCTCACCACCAAACCCCCCGTCCTCCTCCTCAACACCAGGACAACCCCTCTCACCGTGAAATCTGTCTTAGCAAGCTAAGCTACCGTATTCACCCCAACCTGTAACCTGCAAGAACAACAGCCACGCGCATTCATTAATCTACCTTCTCGAACGAAGCGGAAAGATGGGATTTTTTTGGTGTTGGTGGTGGAGATTTGAGCGATCGGGTGCGCAAGAAGACATGTGGATCGTGGTGAGGGGGGTTTGTGAGTGTTTGGATACGAGGATGCTGCGTAGGGTTTGTTCGATGTGGTGGTTTTGGGGCGGTAATTAGGATGTGAGTTTGGAGGGTGAAGGAGCGGGTTTTGGTGGTGCATATGGATTGGGGGGGGGGGAGAAGAATCCTAATATGGGGCTCGATGAGGATGGAGTTGTGAGTTTCTCGCATTCCTTACATAGCTGGCTCCCTCTCTTTAAACAGCGCTGTTTCCCACATCTTTTCCCACCACAAAATAAGAAACGCTTGTACGGAACATTTCAACGAGTAGTTTAGTTTTGCGAAGAAGATCTGGCGGATGCACATGCGATGGGAAGTGGTTTTTCAGAAGTTGATAGGAAAAGGAGTGGAGGGGGGTTTTCCGGCGCCTTGGGTGAGTTTTTGGCTGTCAGGCTCTGGATTTGTATGGTAGGGTTGGTTTGTTATGTATGTGATTGTAGAGGAGGATGGGCAATATCTATCTGGATATCATGACGGTTTTTTGTAAGATCAAGATGTATAGGTTTAAAGGTGTCGAGGTTTAGCCAGCACTTGGATCAGAAATGTGTAGTTATGATTGGTTCTTACGATATATTCATCGATATTAATCCCCGGAGGCCCACAAGCATATGTTCGCCAAAGCTTGGCTTTCTGCTTCAACCCACTTACTTCTAGGCTTTAGTGGGCGCTCCACAAACCTCTGGAGTCGTTTCCGCCGTTCTGGCGTGCATTGGGACTGATATTGACAAATTTGACCTGTGTGGAACAAAGGTCAAGGCGATTGAAAGATCAGAGATACCTCCCCGCCTATGTTGGAGAGAAACCCATCGTCGCGCCCTGGACTGCTTCCCTCATCCATGGTGCTCGAGCACGTTGAAACGCGGTGCCATTCGAGTTCTTGGCTATGTTATCTCAGCCAGCGAGAGGCACGCATCGCAGCTGATGTCAATGAAACAATACGCCGCACTCGCCTTGAACGCTGTATCTTGTCGCAACCCATCTATCTCAGATGAGCGCATCGGAAGAATGGTTGACCGCCGTTGTCGGTCTTCGCTGCATAACGAGCACTACCAGCCAGAGTCGAGCGTTTTGAGCAATATATCCGTCATTGCAGAGAATCACGATGGATTCATCTTACTAACCCCCATCTCACTTACTATTCTCTACCTTTTCGGCTGCAATCACGCTAGCACATTTCCTACTTCCCATACTGAAGCCTCAATTTGCCGACCTGCAATATTTAGTATCGCCTGCGTCGCCAGCCGCCGCTATCGTCATTTTGGGAACTTATTATTTTGTCGCAATTCTCCTCTGGACTTCGCTTCAATCTTACACCAGTTTCTTCTCTGCCCGTCCTTCTGTATTTCAAACAATTGAAAACGAAGAAGAAAGAAGCAATGACGCAGCGTGGCCTGCCCCCACTCGAAAAGAAACGTCCCCTTATCTGAATTTCCTTGGCATAGATTTTGCGGCCTTGGCGCCTTGCTCGTCATCTACCTAGACATACTCCGGGTTTGGTACCGCGCAATTATTGCAGCTTGGAGCTTTTCGTATCAAGTGCCAAATCCTGATATCAAGCTCCAAATCATTTCGCGTATCGTTTTCTGCCAGATGGCTGCAGCGACGAGCGTTACAGTGGGCATTATGAGCTTTTTACCTGGGTACGCGATGGGACAGCTCCTTTCAGTCGGTCGTGAAGCAAAGGTTGAGTTTGTGGAAAAGATGCATCAGCCATTAGAGAAGCCGTGGAGGAAAAGGAAAGGGGAGTAATCGAAGACCGCAGGTCTGGAGATCTCGAGGATGAGTGGACTTGATGTTACAATGCAACCCATGCCAGGCGATTGGAGCCGCCTTGAAGAGGCTTGCACGGACGATTCGGCGGTCGAATGCTCGGAAGACAATATTCAAGTCACTTGTGTGGCAGGAGCGATAAATCGTTCCTGGGAGATATAGAACCTCATGTACTCGGCATGTAACAAATTGGTGGCTCAAACACGACATAAAAACACGATGCCATACCTTCTGAAGAATACTCAACCAGGCCACACCCCATCGTACCCAAAAGGGCCCACGCTACTATCTACCTGATAGAATTCGGGGATCGCAACAGAATCAAGCCCTTATGCGAGTTCAACAAAATCATCTTCCATACCCCACTTGAGCAACTATATCCAAACCCATCTCAAACGCGCGCGCGGCCGTCTCGGTACTCGACGGTATGGAAACCTAATATATGAAGATAAGGAGGGAGCACGAAGCATTCAACACCTGGATAAAAGGGTTACTGCTCGCCCAGCTCGCCCGCTCAAGCGGTTAGTACTTTGACTGAGTTACGGTCAAAAATTTCGTCGTCTTTTCCATCAAAGAGTCCAATGGAGCCCTGAGGAGGTGCGTTGGCTCTCCGGTCGTTTGTAGGGCTAGTGATTCCAAGGGAAGGTGGTGGTGGGTGTTGTGGGAGTAGCGGTGGAGATGGAGCGCTCAATCTCAGGCTCAAACTTATGCTGAATACGCCCTTTCTCATCCATCCCCCTATTCCTCCCCCTCTCCTTCGCGCCAAACAACCCAGATTACAGGCTAGAGACCCCTCCCCCAACTCATCGTTACAGGGCTATTACTCGCAGAGCGGATCTGATAGGCAGATCAATAAAACCAACCTCCCCCTTTATCTTACACCATCGAACAAACCAACATATCCTACCGCACTTGCATGACCTGGACAAACCAGACGCCGCAACGACGTACCAACATCGTCGATTTTCGTGCCCGTGGAGTTTTGCTATCGCTGTGGTTCATTAGATGGGGGAGAGGGGGTCGGTGGGTGTGTGTTCGGGGGTCTGGATTTGGAGGGAGAGGAGGAAAGGGGAAGAAAAGGAGAGGGTATAGGAGTAGAGTAGATTCGCAATTACTGAAGGGATTTCCGCACAGAGATTCTCGGGGCTGTTGCAGTTGAATTGCACAATGTGGTTTCGAGACATTGAAAGTCGGAAAAAATTTAAAGCCATGTACTCATCAGTCGCACACTCCCATCCAAACGACTTCGTTCACCTCAAGAGTTTCAAACTCATCTCCAACACCCAAACACCTCAAACACTCCGCCCTCATTAAACCGGCCCCCCCAACCAGCCCCCCCCTGGATTCTCCATTGCGGGAACCCCACCCCACCAGCTCCCCGCATGCGCCAGACGTCAGATGCATACAGTACACGCGCAGAACTATCCCCAAACCCCAAATTTGAATTCCTTCTAGTAGCTAATCAGCAAAAAGGCAGTTTAGAAAAAAACGTCCATATGCTACAACTCAAAAAGAATCTTTATTCACGGCCTCGCTAATTCGACCAACCCCCTTGAAATCATTTAAGTCTTGTTGAGTCCTGGTCAAACCCCCAGACCTGATCGGGTCTGCAGCATCATCGTCGCGGACACGCTTCTTCCGCAACCCCCCCCCCCCCCCCCCCCCCTCCAACATTCAGCAGCTCTCTGAATCAAAAGGGGTGGTGTTTATCAAATAAGCAAAGTCTTTGATGTCCATTCACACCACGGGACTCGATATCAAACAAAACCCCGGTAATGAGGAAATCCCAAGGCCCCGAATTGAAGGAAAGAGAAAAGGGACACGGCGTATGCTTTGCACTCACTCTTCCTTTACTTGCTTGCGACCAGGGGATATTCCTGCTTTGGTATGAGCGCGGGGAACTGTAATATAGGAATGCCAAACCCGCGAGTTTCGATATGGCTCGATTCGTTGTGTTGAGTGCGTAATCGTCGTCATTACCATTCCAGCCAAGGCTGTGGCGTAGCAGTCTGCAGCAAACTTGCGGAACAAGTGGGGTTCTGGGAGATGCAGGTTAATGGTGGGCTCTTGATAGGGGTGTCCAGGGGTTTGAGAGTTTTGTGTTGGGTGTTGAGGGCTTTGATGTTTGGTTGGGTTGGGTTTTGCGGAAGGATGGTAGGAGAGGGGGGTACTGGGTTGCAGATGGGAGAATGAAGGGGGTATTGGGTAGATGTGATGGATAGGGGGGATTGAAGGAGATGTCGGGTATATGTGCTGGGTGGGTTTGTTTTGGGAGGGATTTGGCTTGAGCGGGTGGATAGGACATACGAGCTGACACGTGGCACGCAATATGAGCGTATAGATTGAGATGAGAGCCTTTGGGTCAGATGTGTAGAGGGTATCGGATATATGCCATCAGTAGAGTTATCGAACCATGCTTTATTCGCGGAAGCTGGAGGAGCTTTGGATGGTGGGCCATACTTTGATGCTATGGATAGAAAGTTTGTTACCTTGCGGAAGATTCTTCCTTGGGTATGGATGTTGTGTGAACGCTAGATATTGAGAAAAATTATGAAAACGCGACGTCATGGATAGATGGAAAAATACGTAGATCGGTACATCTATCATATTCGTGTATAGATTCAAACCTGGGAATGTCTTGGAGCACATTTGAGATGGGTCTTGAGGACGGCGAGAAGTATAGCGAGTTCGTAGAGATCGGACAATGCGCCGATGCGGATAGGCACAGATGCGCAGATGATTTTGGCAGCTCCTTGTGAGCATAAGGTATCGAAACTTAATAGTATGGGGTGGAAAACCGAAGCAAGAGTCGGAATTTCGAGACACGCAGTTGATTGGAGTAAATGCTTGCTGATAGCAAGGCAGTGGTATGTTTTGGCATTACATGCATTCGTTCATTTGGCTGATCCGTTGCTTTCATAAGGGCTTAATTAGCCGAAGGTCTTCTTATATTACAATTGCAGAATCCCTTTGCGGCTGTGCCGTGAAAGGTTTGGAAAACCCTCTGCCCTTAAGCTGGCGAATCGCCCTTGAGTGACTCGGGTTGACCCAGGAGGCATTGTTCTTATGTGGGGTAGAGTAGATGTCAGCGCATGCTAATCACATAGGATGTGCCATAGATCCATGTCTGGCTGCCCAGGCCGTCGGCACTCTACTCATCCACGTCTTCAAAGAGGCTCATATCTCCCTGACAATGCGCGCTAAGGACGATCTCTTTGTCTTTTTGCACATTCCCCCACGAGACATCCCATTCTTTTCTGTTGACATCCCACTTCATCACCGGGCATTGCGCAAAGACTCTAGCCCACAGGCCTCTCATATACCTTGGCGTCAGTGCGTGCGGGTTCGTCTTAATATCCGGGTTCCGTTTCTTGTACCAATCATTGGACTCTGGCAACTGCAATTTTGCTAGCACCTCTCCAGCACCAGCTTTGTTTTCAACTTTTATTCCATCACTATCCCGCATCATAGCTTGGCTTCTGCGAGGTACAGGCCCTTCCCACGGAGTTCGCCCAGTGGCCAGACCTCCGAGGCTGTTCCACTCGTGCTCCGGCAGCGGTGGCAACAGAGCGTCAAGTGTCTTGGCATACCACTTCTTTTGTATATTCGAGACCCGTTTCATCGGCATTAGACGACCCCAGGCGTTTTCCTTATCTACTATCGGCCTCAGGTCCTTTATCGGTACTTTGTCGAATCCCAACGCCTTCTGCGCCTTTTGCGATTTGACAAGTGCTCTCATAGTCTCCCCGAGATAGGGCACCTTTGTCTTGTCATCAAGGGAGCTTGAGAGCCGAGCCACAGCTTTCGGCTCTAGGAGGATATTGTTTGATTTCAATGCTTGCTGAAGCTTTTCCAATGCTTGCCGAAGCTCGTGCTTCCGCTCCCCTCTACGACCATAGGTTGTCGCGAGAACTTTATAAAGGTCGTTCGGATGACCTTCATTGGCGCGAATGAGGACTCTGAGGCGTTTGATGCCAAGACTGAGCAGGGTTGGAATTCGTTTAACGGCAGCTGCGTTCCCTATCTGCGGCTTACGTTGTGCCCCTAAACGCTGGCGAGGACTGTATTTGCGAAATTTCGAGACGATATGGTAGTGTATGTATTTGCGTGCCGCAGGGTCGGGGAGGTATGTGCATTGACGGAGTAGAGCACGGAGGAGATGAAGGGTGATTTCACTTTGGGATCTGCTGTGTGGTTGTACGCTTTCTGAATTCGCAACAGCGAGTGCCTCCCCTAGGTAATCTAGTCTTGCGCTCCTTGCAATCTCAGATCGAAAAGTTCTAAACATACCGCTCAGCCAATGCTGAGGAGTCTGTCCTTTGGTTGCTCCACAGTAAGCGAACAAACGCGAAGATTAGCACGTGACAAGCTAGGCTTCTAAGCACGCCTGTAGCGGCATCAACACGAATCTTACAGAGAACTCATCAGTATTTGATCTAGGGTCAACCCTCTTCCACCAGGCTGTCGAAGTCGATTGCTGGCTCAATTACCTTATCCTGGAACTGATTCTGTCTGAGATGGCTGGAGATGACGGCTGAATGTAGATGAACAGTTTACTCGTATGTCTCCAACGGTTTTCAAACACCTTGTCCCCCTGTGCACGCCCCTGTACGATGACTTACGCAAAGTGCCAACCTGGTTGTTTCTCTTGTTATTTCGGTATATACTCTGCACTACTTGCTCTTTGTAGCTGGAAACGTTCTTACACACCAGAAGTCCGGTAGCTCTGACGGCGAATTAATCTATATTATCAACTTCGACCGGCGGCACGGACTTCTATCCACGAAGCGAACTACACTCCTCCCCCCGCCGGGAGCTAGACGTCGGTGTGATTGTTTGAGTTTTTACGGACGGGGTCAAAGGGCCTTGGAAGAAGGAGGCGAGGACGCGCTCAGATCTCCAAACGTCTATATGTATGGCCTCCATCTTTCTTTGAGGTCCTATTCTGTAGCATGCAGGGTTAGGGCCTGAACAAATATGCCGGCTTTACATGCTCGCGCCGCTAATACACCACTCTATTATGGTTGACGACTTGAGTGCTGTTTGTCACACTGATCTCTAAACGGAACTGCTCGGCTGAAGGTCATACTCCGGTACAAGATCAAGAGCCAGAATCAAGAACTATCTCCAGCTTGGTGAAAGTTCTAGGTCCGCACCGTATCTTATTAGTGAACTTGATCCTGTCAGACCTAGACCTTCAATCAGTGAAGTCATGGATGACGGCTTAATGTTGATGGTAGTCGTTGGGCTACTGGAGGATTAATAGATTACTCGTAGGTATAGTCATTCCGTTAGCTTCATTCGAACAGACTTCTACCCATGTCACGTATCGATGTCTGCTACTGCGTTTCCAGTGAGACTCCCTATCACGACTACGAATCCTTCTATCCCATGGATATCTACCGAGCTTATAGATAGTATCTTATAGCGCAAAGCTGGCTCTTAGAGAATGTTGATTTCCTTGACAGCACAAAGATCTAGAGCTGTCCGGATACTGTGGGGATGTCGTATCCTCTTTTCTTAGCGGGAGTACTCTTGCCATCGGCCAACTCTGGAGTCTTTGGAGCAATGTTTGGGATGTACGCAATGGTTGATGATTGTTAAGAAGGAGAACTGTAAGATCATCATTCATAGGATCATAACAGGGCATAACATGGCAGAACAATGAAAGCTTCAATCAGGTCGTATACAGAGGGAAAGAGCGTTCGAGTCTGTGTTCTTGAGTTTTATATCTAACATCCTTCATCGTCTTCGTTGGCTTACTCATATGTGCTTGAATTGAGTCTTCCAATTTCTCTCGCGCAAGTTGTATCCACTGTGATTGTCTGTAAGCGCTCAAATGGGGTGTTTGATGTGCGCATGCAATACGGTGACTTCAGCGTCCTCGTCCGATTTGAGACGTAGTGTAGATTTTTCTGGCCTGACTGGCTTAAGTGTTGGGCACATCGGTAGGTAGTCTTGTACATTGTAGACTCGTAAGCTCCTTGCACAGTAAACCATCATCACCAAATTCACAGGGCTTAGGGCCATTGATTAAAGTAGATACATATGTACCTTAGGCGCGAACGGAGACGCGCCGAAAGAGTTCCCCGCCCACTTCGGAAGGACGCGAACACGTCTTCCAAAATCAACGAAATTACTCAGCGTCGCCAGAGAGGAACAGATTGCCCAATAAATGAAGCGTGCGATACGGCAACCCAGCGGGATAGTAACATTTCCATCTTGCTCGGCATAAAGGACTTTCATAGTATTCTCCTTCGCCGTTGGCGCAATTTCCCCTTAACGTCCTCATGGCCTCGGCCATTCACGCCGCTTCTTCCTCCTACCCCCCACCCTCATTTTCCCAAAACAGCACCGACTCATCCATGAATGGCATCCACCTCTCACAGACCGGTCTGAATTCTTTCGAAGCTCCTCAATCAGTCGCCTCTACCCCAACACCGACCCCACCCGCGTCTCGAGGGCACCAACAAATTCTACCACACAACATGTCAAGTTATGGGGGCCCCAATGGACTACATTCGCAATATAGCGCACAGAAAAGTTTCGGGGATATGCATGTCAACGTCCCGCAACAGCGATACCCTCCAGGTCATAAGCCGCAAATTTATACGGTATGGCTGCCCTAAATTAGATAATTGTGTCGGTATGAACTCGGGCTAACTCAGTTGGATGTTTCAGGCCGTATACTCTGGAGTCTCTGTCTATGAAATGGAAGTCAATCAAGTAGCCGTCATGCGCCGGCGCAACGATTCATGGCTGAACGCGACGCAAATTCTAAAGGTTGCAGGCATCGACAAGGGCAAACGCACAAAGGTCCTAGAGAAAGAAATCCTTGCTGGTGAACACGAAAAGGTCCAGGGTGGGTACGGAAAATACCAAGGAACCTGGATAAATTATAGAAGAGGTGTCGATTTCTGTCGAGGATACGGTGTCGAAGAGCTATTGCGCCCTCTGCTGGAGTATGATATGGGTCAGGATGGATTGACTATCGCCGGCCAAGGAAATGTAGATACGCCTACCAAGGAGCAGGCAATGGCAGCTCAGCGGAAGAGAAACATGCTCAACGGAGGAATTGACAATCGACCCACAGCCTCGTCCCCAAACGGAACATTCTTTAAGAACATCTCAAAGACCGCAGCGAATGCTGTGAATGCAATTAGCAAAGCAAGATTCGATTCTCCAGGACCTCGTCCAGGCAGCGGCAATAAACGTCCTGCGCCTGCTCGAAGACCCTCGCAGCAGATGATGGCCAGTCAAGAATCAGCGTATGCCGGTAGCAGTCAACAAAGTATGCAGAGCTTGCAATCGGAAAACAGCTTTGGAGCGAACAGTCACCTCGATCCAGCTCTTAGAGGTCACAGCGGGCCTTACTTCACCAACATGCACGAAAATCAAAACAACGACATGAACGAACCCCCGCGGAAGCGTGCGAGACCTTCTTCCAGCCAAGACCCTTTTGCTTATGATTTGAGCTATGACACTAGCATGAGAGAAATGTCACCCACCGAACCAAATGAGTCGTTTGTTTACCAACCTCAGCCTAATGTGGACGTCACGACCGCAGGGCTAGCGCCTCTACCGCAACCTACTTGTGATATAATGATGAAAAAACAGCATATGCTAATTTCTCTCTTTCTCGATCCATCACAAACAGACTTTTCGAATCATCCAGCTCTACTACGGTTGTCTGGTGAAGATCTTGACATTCCGATTGATGCAACGGCACATACTGCTCTACACTGGGCTGCGACGCTAGCACGAACTTCCTTGCTGCGCGCACTGATATCAAAGGGGGCGAGTATCTTCCGCTTGAACGGAGGAGGCGAGACAGCGTTGATCCGTGCAGCGCTCACCACTAACAACCTTGATCAAAGCAATTTTCCAGAATTGCTAGAGCTACTCGGACCTACTATAGAGATCAGAGACGGTCGTGGGCGCACTGTTTTGCATCATATTGCAGTCTCCTCGGCTGTCAAAGGCCGAAGTCAAGCCTGCCGATACTACCTTGAGTGTTTGCTAGAATTTGTTGTACGGCAGGGAAGCGCCCAGAATAGCCAACAGAATTCTTTCGATGGCCCTGAAGCCAGCGCAAGGCCAGCAATTAAACCTATTGGTCTTGCGAGATTCATGGCAGAAATCGTGAACGCAGAAGATATGTCTGGAGACACAGCACTGAACCTTGCCGCAAGGATCGGCAACAAGAGTATCACACAACAGCTTCTCGAAGTTGGTGCGAATCCGACGATTGCAAATCGTGGTGGCCTCAAGCCCGTTGACTTTGGGGTGGGGGGCAACCCAGAGCCTACGGATGTGCAGCCAAGTAGCCAAATTACAAAGCTGGAAAAGAATCCAGTAAGCAAAGTCTTAGAAAGTAGCCAAGAACTTATGAACTGTAAGTTGTCCTTCAATCCTTCGTGCAACTGCAGCACTAACATGATTTCCAGCGATATCAAGCCTCCTCTCTGACACCTCATCATCCCTAAAATCAGAGCTTCAAACCAAACAATCCCTTATCGACCAAGCCCACGCCACCCTCCGCGAAACTACCTCCCTCCTTGTCACCGAGCGTCGCCGTCTCGAAGACCTCCAAGGCAAATCCCTGGAGCGCAAAGACCTCCGCCAGAAGGTCACAAACCTCTGCCGTGCAAATGATGAGCAGCGGAGTTTGCTCTCAAGATCCGGGAATACCCCACTGGAAGCGAGAGCAGATGTCAAAATCGGCGAAGCAGACGCTGGTCTTGAGATTGATTCTTCTCTTGCGAACATTGATCCTGTGAATCCAGGAGACCTGACTCCTCAGCAATTTTCCTACGTCAGCTCTTTGCCTCCCGCAAAAGTCCTTCAGGCGCGTGTCTCAGCATACCGTCGGAACAACGCTAGGCTGGAAGCTCAGGCAAAGGACCTTGCGAGTAGGAGTATCGAGTTAGAGGACCAGTTGAGAAAGGTAGTCGCGTTATGTACGGGGGTGGAAGAGAGCAGAGTGGATGAGATGGTCGCTGGATTGGTCGCGGCGGTGGAAAGTGAGAGAGGGGAGGACGTCGAGGTAGGGAGGGTAAGGGAGTTTCTGAGGAGGGTTGAGGGTGCTGAAGGAGAGTAGAATTGAGGCACGTCTGTCACAGCAAGGTTATCAAGGGCTGCATTAGTGGTGCGATACTCTTTCTTGTTTATAGCATCTCGAGTATCTTATTCTGTACGTTCATGACGTATAGGACTGGACAGAAAGATTATACGAAGCGAGCTTTAGTACCTAGGAGAATCCAAAAACATTTTCAAGGCCGGGCCCAGAGATAATGGGCCCATTAGCTACCCTCGCTAGCTTTTGCTTCTACAAAAGCATACTCGAGTACCGATGCCAGACCAGCGCAGCATGGTCCCTGTACCCACGAATGTTTTGAATCAAACTATATTAACTGCGCCGTGTCCAGTAGTGTGGGAATGATCCTAAAACTAACAAGAGGCGTGGATGCGACGGAGTAGACATGTAGGTATATCTCCGGGAATTGATATAACCCTTGGGTACCCCTAGAGTAGCACCTCGTTTGTTCTGTTTATCTAAACTGCACTCCTTCCACTACAGCATTTCGAGGTCATGGGGCTGGCAATCAATTACTCTCAGCAATCGCAGCAGATCGGCCCCGCTGTGTATGTGTATGACAACCGATCAGCATGCCTCTGCGTTACTCTGATGCTGCGACTGGCGATCTTGCCTACATGATTGTCCAGACTGGGGTTTTTGCTGCACTAGCGGTCGTGGCATACCGTTTCGGCCCTTCATATACGCTTCTCTATAGCTAAGTCTCAGCAGACTCCCTAACTTATATCGACATCATTCCCTGATGCGCAGCTTTTAGGAAAGTATATAAATACAAAATAAGGGGTATCTAGCGCGTAAAATCCGTAATTCCCTCCCGTATCGTTGCGTCGTCTGATTACAAAAACTGCGTGCGATAAAGAAAGACAGAAGAGAAAGGTCTCAGACACAGAAAAATCCCCGCTTATTTTTTAAGGAGCTCGCTACCAGTATATTTCGCCCTTTTCCTTGCCCTCTGATCCTGTCCGCCAATGTTCCATTTTAACATGTACATTGTATTGTTAGGTACGTATCGTCAGCTTGCAAAGCTTACCAAGTTAGTGCCGCAAAGAAAAGGTCTCCTAGATGCCGCCTCATGTTCGTAAAATTGAGTACTCCCACGAGTAAAAGTGGCCTTGGACTTGGTGCGACCATAAACAGGAATTCGAAGTAGACTTCTTCAATCCAAAAAGTAAGTCGTATTGCGAAATATAGGGTTTTTCCCAAACGATTCATGAGAACATAATGAATAGCTGGTAATTGGACAAATTGCACATATGAGCCACCTCTGCATATAACGCGCCTCTATCCAGGAGGTGAATTAGAGGTAAAGCGACCAGGAAAGAGAAAGCTCTGTACAGAATCCAGAGCGTGATGTAGTGTGAAGACGACAACGTCGCTCAAGGGCTTGAGTTACTGATGAGCGTGAAAGCCGTTTGATCCTCTCTGGGTCATGGAATGTGGCGAGCCGCTTGAGCTGCTGAGGGTTCCAGGGATGTCGTTATCGAACCTCTTATTGATCGCGCCCAGGAGCATCTTCCACACATTGCCGTTAGAGGGTTCGTGATCAACGATATCCCTGCGTTGGCAAGCATCGTTAGTTTGAGATCCTCAAACATGGTAGAAAGGCTCTGGTGGTGATACGTACAATTTCAACCCTAAATTTGCGTCGAGCCTGTTCAGCCGTTGAATACTTTCAAGATTGTCACCAAAGCGGATGAACTGAATCCCTACTTGATCCGAGCGGTACTTATAATTCTCAAGCTCTTCTACAAGGTTCTTGATCGGTCTCTCGACATCAGTGTTGTCTTCCCAGGCGCCATCGGTGAAGATGTATAAATTCAGAGGCCGCACAGGCTTTGAAGACGACATCAATCTACGAAAACCCTTCGGAGCGCCTTGAAGTTTTGTCTGATATGGCTGTAAGATATCATTCAGACCTCGTTTAATATCAGAAAAGCCTTTTGGAACTCGAGACTTTATTGGGCTCAAAAGCGATGTTGTTTTCTTGCTTCGGTAACTCTCGGTGGACGTCGTGAAATAGAGCTCAATCCCGTCGGGGTCGCACTCTTCAACCAAGTAAGCCAAGATACGGAAAATCTCTTGCACCTCTGGCCAGTGTTTTCTCATAGAGCTGCTACTGTCGATTAAGAAGACCTGATGGGCAAGTTAATATGATCACTGCATAAGAAGCAGCGTACGTACGTGATCACGTTTCTTTAATTGGGACTGAAGGCTTAGATCTTCAAAAGGCGAATTTCTATTTCCGCTCTTTCTGTGTTTTACCAACAGTTCTGCATTGGAAACTGTCAGGTTAGGCAATAGCGATGCTTGCTGAATCAATGACTCAGGAAGAGTGAAATGTGAAACGGACGATGTATAATGGTGTGCAGACTGATCATGGTGTCGATCATGTGAATAAACTTTCTGGTTTATATGATAAAGATCGTCGTTACGATATGCTCTGCCATTGGTCTTAGATGGCGGACTCAGATTCCCGTTATGGCTGGGAAGACTATTCGATGGGGAAGTAGAGGTTTGAGGCATAAGTTCGCTATTGTATGAATGTCGGATGGGGCCAGCCGAACCAAGCTGAAAGAACGTCGATTCTGACATTCGGGAGGGTCTCGTGTTGAAATGTGCACTTTCTCGTTCTTCAATTTCGTTCAACAGTGTTTCGTCCTCTTCGGGGCTTGCAATATCCCTCGGCGATGATCTCGAGATTCCTTCGTAGTGATTATGAAAATGCATGGGCGAATGTCTTCTATTGATTGAGGAACGTCGAGCGTTTGTAGAGTTGTAAGTTTCATCAGATGGTATTGTTGTGTTTCTTCGATTATTGATCAACCTTCGAGAAGAGCTGCTATTTTCAAACGAAGGCTCTTCATTTTGAGGCCATGAACGTGCGCCGAATTGAGCTTGCTGCAATTCTGAAGGCTGTTCAGGCGGCGTGCGAGATAGCTGTGACGACGGTAAAGTTCTCGAATTACGAAGAGAATGGGAGACAGCATTAGGTTTATCCTTGTGGACGGTGCTAGATGAGCTTTAAGAAAGCTTCCACAAAATACTGAGACATCATGCACACACCTATCTCCGCATGGGATAATTGGGGACCAAGATACCTAGGCCATGGAATTTATGGAACATTAAGCAATCAAGAGAGGACTAGACGAAGTGTTCACGATGTCTTAGGTGGAACCTCAGAACCTCTGAAATATGGATACTAGCTTACCTACTGCTAGTTCCGCCTATATACCTTTACTATAATAGCCAAGCTGTTGGCTCCACCGCCGTAATACGCTTCAACGATCGACCAAACTTCTTTCTTGAGACCCTCGGCTGGCTTGCTTGTGTGAAATCCTCTGCGATTTCGACCTTCTGTTTTCCAACTCTTCCCCATTATCAAGATTACGCTTCGACCGTTGCCTTAGAGCATTGTTTTTGATCTCCTGCAGAGGCATTTGTGTCCTCATAGCTCTTTCCGGTTCCAGTTTAGGTTCCAGTTCAATACCATCAAACATTGCCAGTAGGGCCCGTAGCTGCCCAGACGCATCAAGAAAATTAAACCATGATGTTTGGTGAATTATCATCTTGTCCGCAATGGCGGCCTTCCCATCAACAATTGACACAATGTATGGTACTGTTGTAGTCACATTGAGAACTTGGACCCAATGCGAGTATACTATCAAGAGGCGTAACTACACCGGGTTAGCTTAGTAGAGAGCAAGTATTTACAAGAACCCACGTTTATAGATCTTATGTCGAGTAGCGTACGATGTTTTGCAGCCATAGCAAGTACAAAATAGAGCTCCGCCGTGGTAAGAGAGGAATCTGGTCGGGACCTCTCTCGTATCAGGACTGAGGAGAATGGAGTTGCCTTTGTGATATTGTGCGGGAATGTCGTGGCAGTATCTGCAGAGGGATGGGACATAATCAACTCTGCAGAAGCACCGAGGGAGTATGTATCGTTCTTGATGTGGAGATTGTGATTTCTTAAACCCCCCGTATCAGCATCATGTATTGCAAAAGTATTGAAATGTATAAAGGATTTGAATTGCTCACCGGTTAACCTGTAGCTTCTCTGCAGTCTGCTGTGACAGGACTGTAATCCAGCCAACCAAGACTGACGAGACGTATTCTGAGCAGAACCGAGCAGTCTTTGCGTCGCGCAACACAAGGTCCATAAAGAACGTCAACGACCGGCCCTTCTCGCCCCCAATGATGTCCCCAACAGAATGTATATTATCCCATGCAATCTCTCCATCGCTTTCATAGGCCTCGACATGTAGTTGTTCTGATTGCAGTTCACTTGGGGTTGAGTTTTTCGAGCGCTTCAGATCGCGAAGAAGACTGCGAACAGAGGACTGCCATGACATTCTGAGCCGTGCGCCCGCTGCGCATAGCTGATTGAAGGGATGGGGATGTAGATGTAGATGGTAATTCGGATAAACTGTCAGGAATCGTTCTTGTATTCAGGTTGCTTGATCATGAAAAGACTAACGTCTCAAATGACGCGACGTGGCTAACCGTGGCTAACCGTGGCTAACCGTGGCTAACCGTTTCGGTAGATGCAGTCACGTGATATGACTAATCATGCTCTTCGTACCTGGTGGTATCTACGTACCAACACTTCCTCAGCTCTCCTTTCGAGCCTTTCCAGAACTACACATTTATCATCATGTCTACCCCGGCCTCTTTAGATGAATTCAACTCCACCTTTTTGTCATGGCCCGACGACGCTCTATCCCGTAGAATTGATCGTATACCCGCCGGAAGTGCCTGGGACATCCGCGAGCTCACGTTCCAGATTCTTCGTACTCCCCCGGCTAAGATAAATCCTCCAATATGGCTTCAGTCACACTTCGCGGAAGCAATAGCTCGCGTGCGAGAAAGCGTACCTATGCAGTCAGTCCTCCAGCTTTTCCGCCAGGATTGGCGTAACATGACTCATGAGGACCTTACTCGAGCTGCTGGGCCGTTGGCCTCGTTCGTTACGCTGCTATCTCAAGTACTTGAGACTGACATTGTTTCCCACCCTCTTCGAGAGCTGAGAGTACAAGGGTTTGACGAAAATGCTCCCACAGGTCTCCCCAGCACGGGTGTCTCGTCCTCGCCTCCAATGTCATCTTCTCCTCCAGAATTTCCCAATAAAAGGTTCCGCAAAGATCGATCTTCGAGTAGCTACTGGCCTTCTGATGAGAGCGACCAGTCAAGTCATGATCAGCGGGCAAAATCTGAAGCAACAACGAACGCCTGCATTTACGAGCTTTTGCGTTGCGTTACTGAGATATCCAGAAAAACAAACGATTCTCCTTTCCGTCTAGAATGGACGATAACGCAAGATACTGCCAGAGTCCATGCAGGATCGCATGAATACACTACTATTAACGATGGCAATTTCGTACATAAAGCCCATCGCATGGGTCATTGGCAACGGGCTTCTAATTATTCATATTGCTCCATCGAAGTGAGTTTACTGCTGATCTCCCTTCGACTTCAATGCTGATGCATTCCATCCTACGAAGATCAAGTCTTGGCACAATACCTTAGAAAAACCCCGTACTGTCAAAGCTCAAGAAGCTGCGCACCTAGTCGCTATGTTTTCTCAGCATATAAGTGCTGAAGTTGCTCTTCAGCATGATTTAGTGTGAGTTCTCTATAGCGATAATTAGTTCTTGCTGAACGAAATAGTGTACCACTAGTATCTGACGCTCAAAACCTATTCTCATTAGTGCTTGACAACTTCCCGAGAGAATACGAGCAATATTTACATGATAACTATCAATCAGAACAATTAACGTTTGCAAAAGTCGAGAAATATGACATGTTTAAGATGCAAGACTCTGACGAGCTGAAAATTGTGTTTACTATTATTGTTGCTCTCAACCTGAAGTTGCAGAGTCTCGAACAAGTGAGTTGAAAGTCAATGCTACTGAAACACAAATTTCTTGAAAATAATTTGAGCATATCAGAATTATGCGATCAAGCTGTATTTCTGAATATTGAGAACGAGTACACTTTGTGATCAAATACGACAAGATTCAGCTCTGAGATGAATAAGAAGTTATGAATCACATTTGAAAGACTTTTGAATGTGATAGTATATCAAATTTCCTTTCATCTTCTGTCAAATTTCTGCAACGACATATGAATTGCTTCACGGACAGATTATAAAGAAGAAATGAAAGAAAATTACATTGAAGAAGATCAATGAGTGTTTTTGAATAGTTTCAAAGACAAACTCGACGCTAGAGAAATCAAAAAAGAAAAGTCAAATATGCAGAATAGAATGCAACAGTGCTGAAAGCGAAACGAATGAATACTTTACTTCATTTTAGAAGATCAAATAGTAGAAAACTAGTTGTTTTCTTCGTAAATTAGTACATATTTCGCTGTGATTTGATGAAAATCGCTTAATTAGCAACGCAGTTACTTCTACTGACTGATTTTGATCTCTTTTCACTAGTCTGCAAGAATCTTATTTTAATTCTTTGTAAAATGATTGACTTTTTTATCAAAGTTGCAAAAGTCAAATTTATTACAGTTAATCATTTAAAAAGCTAAATTCATTACAGTTAAAAATTAATTTTTCTTCTTTTCTATTTAATAATATGACTTCATGTCAGAATCGTGTCTAGATGATACAATCAATGAAGATCAGAATTGATAGTGCTTGATCTTTAAAGATAGCTATAACTAAATATTAAGAATACAGAAGAAGATTGATACAAAAGCTTCTATTTATGTAATGTTCAGAGACTGCGCTAGGCCTGAAAGAGATGTGTTTGTGACACAGAAAGAATGTGATGTAGATGAACAAGATGTTGATGAAAGAAAAGAGTGTTGGGAAAGAAAAAGAGTGTTGAGTCATATTTGAGTCATATCTGAGTCATATCTGAGCCAAACCTGATGCGAATTGATTAAAGCTTCAACCTTGTTCAGTCTTGATACGCTCGTAACATTATTCCTCTCTTCGAAAATTCATGTTCGCATGAATGTAGTTCATCTGCTCGCTTTTGTTGATAGTTATTTCGATATTTAGCGCGGTTTGTTTGAATATAGCTTATGAAATTCGTTCAAAACTTTCTCTGAGTCATTGAATTTCCCTTTATCAACATAGTATCATTCGTCGTTTCTATCTAGATCTGTTCATTTGACTTTGTACTGTATTTGACCTTGATAGCGTCTGAAGTTCAATATATCGTCTATCTCTCAGTGTTCATCGTCTTCGATAGTGATTGATCTGAGTGATTCTGAATGCTGTTCTGATAGAGAGTCTTCTGAATACGATCGCAGTAGCTTCGAGCTGAACATTGAATGCAGATGCTTCATGCTGACTGATAAACGAAGATGATAGAAGATACTCACTTTGACAGTAATTTGATAGAAATCTAGCTGTTTATCTTTCAAATCTTTGCAGAGTCTTGTTGTCTTGACGTTTCTAGAAGATAGTCAAATTCAGTCATCTACTTCATCGATGACGTTTCGTCTATGTTTATTGATCTGAACTTCGATGATCAGCTTCGTCTTTTTCAATTGTTGACGATCGAAGTTCAGTAGCTCTTTCATTCAAATTACAATATCGTCTGCTTTTCTGACTTCAAGTCGTTCATGAGTTGTTTTGTAGTCAATCGTATCTGAATCGAAACTCATTCGAGAGTGAAATTCTTTATTGAAGTAGAAGAAAATCATTGAAGTGATCGAGAAGATATTGAAATTGTCACTGAACTTCATCATAGATATTCATTTGACTCAGTCGTTCTGCATGTAATTGCAGTAAATTCTAAGTTCGCGTTCGACGTCTTGATTGACTCGTTTCGATTGATCGTCGATCTCAGAATGATAGACTGTGAATAGACTAGCTGTGATTCTCAGTCGCTTACAAAGACTTTTTCACATAGTCGATATGAATTGAAAGTCTCTGTTCGAAACAATAGAACTGAGTAGATCATGCAGTCGATAGACGTTTCATAGCATGATTCAAATCGTTTCTTCGACTGAGATGTCATCGTCTTCTCAATGACAGGAAACATAGTGACGTTCTTTGATGAGACGACATATGATTGTGCAAATGACGTTATAGTCTTCTGACAGAGATAGTTCAGTGATGAAGTTCATAGCTATATCTTTTCAGCGTTTCTGTGAAATCGAAAGAGAATGATGAAGTTCATTGATGCTATCTCTAGAGACTTTGCTTCGCTGACAAGCATGACAGTTTCAAATGTATCGTCGAATAGTAGCTCGATGATCTGATCAATAGTAGAAACGCTGAACTAGATCAATGATTCGTCTATTGTCGAAATGAGAGATTGAAGATTGATCATGCACTTCTTGTAGTAATTTCGTGTGCATGTTCTCAGAGATTCACAGTAGACCTTTTCTAAATAGAACGTCGTCAAGAATTTCGCAGTTCTTCAGTTTAGTGATATGAAATTTGAGCTTGTTTTCGTTCATAGCTTGTCTATATTCGCTGCAGAGCTCATCTGTTTGATTGATCATTTATACTCG
>JAABUO010000850.1_pt1 | contig 47092 bp, 47 predicted proteins | sample 5559291 | NCBI WGS metagenome assembly JAABUO01 (sample SAMN10711878, study PRJNA513372) | rock metagenome | isolation source: Antarctica rocks | place: Antarctica: Victoria Land, Finger Mt sud
GGTACTTTTCTAAAGGAAATGAGAGATGGACGTATTACAACCCTAGCACGCAAGGAGCAAATACTCTCACTATCTCTAGGCAAAACCAGACAGCGTTGCACTTTGAGAATCAGGTCCCTTCTGCGAATTGCTCTCTTCTTACGACTGGAGATTTGTCAAAGTTGACCATCATTGTCTCGTTTCCCATTGTTAACGTAGCCTGCTGCCCAGTAGACTCGATAGTGACATTTGCCGCAGTGTGCCAATTTGGGATGATATTTACCGGTTGTGCTGATTTCACCTCGTCCTGAATAATAACTTGCGTTCCGTTTGTGGAGTTCACAAGAGCGACGCCCCGAAACACCCTTGTCGTTGAGTTGTAAGCATCCGTTAGGTTGGCAATGGCAAAGTGCCATTGCAATCACCTGACGGTGCTTACTTCCAGACTGTTTCTACCAATCCGTGCCAAAATGTTACTGGCTTTTGTAGTCAGTCGACCAATGAAGGAATTTCCAACCTGGTAGGCCGACTCCCGAAAATGGTCACCAATGCTACCGTGACTGTATCACTCTCTGAAACTGGGACAATGTCTCCTGATTTCATCAACAGACCTTTGGCTTCTTGGGCATCTCTTTGCACGGGTAATTGCGTGAGCGGGATGGAGACTGACGACCCATACTGGCTACGAGATGCTGAGACGTACTACCCGTCTGAAGTCAAACTGTACCTTCCATAGTGCATTTAAACCGAAAGCATTTGGACCATTTTGCAAGCCCCCAGCCCGTCAAACTGCCTTGACGAGATCGATATATATCTAGAATTTTGACATGCTGATTATTTCTCCCTCTGGAGAGAAAGAGGACATCTCCGAATTGGAAGTCTGAGGAAGCGGCGTGGTGCTTTCATCCACACGCTTCTCAAAATATTTCTCACTGCTCACCAGCCCAAGGAGAGAAAGCCATTCCGAGTCAATTTTGTACGTAATCGCTTGTGCTTGCTGCAACCGCGTCCGCAGAATTCCAGCCAAGTTCTCCAACTGAAGGTCATCATTACCACGCCACCTGTTTGAGATATCTTCGAGCAGCGAAAGCAATGTACTAAAAGTCGAATCCACGGGCTGTTCCCGATAATTCGCTTCAGCTAGTAGGGCGCCAGCTGCCACGAAAGCAGAAAATGTGAATTGGGGCGGCACTATATTGGGCATCCGAACAAGGAAGTTTCTGGCCTGCTTGGCAATCTCTTGAGCAGCAATGTGACATTTGTGATTTGCCGTAGCTTGCACCGACTCCGCCTTGATGATTCTTCCATCAAAGGCCAACTCAAGATGAAGCACAATGACACAAACATAATAGATCAAGCTCGCTATACTTATGTTTTCATCCATATATCCTTCTGACGTTGCCGTGGGGTAACGAAAATGGTCCTTGAGGGAAGAATGCCAGATTGTCAGCATGATATCAAATTGCTGGATTCGGCCCATGTAGTGCTCCAAGTCTGTATTCTCTGCAGTCTGCCGGTGTAATTTCACAATTTCCGAAAGCATGTCGGTGACTTCAATGAAATATGCAAAGCCGCCACTGGCATTCATGTCGTCTCCGGCGCCAATACGTTTGCTACTATCAAAGAAGAAAGGACTGTTGACGGGTCTGCATTGCTTCCAAAATTGCCCGTCACATGGGAGTCGTCGAATGAGATTCTGCGGGAAGACGATGTCCCACCCTGCCCATATGTAGCCGTATTTGTCTAGGATAAAAGCCATCCAGAAATAACGCCTTCTCTCTTCAACCTCGACCCATTTGACGCTCGGTGTGAGAAAAGGGTTTTGCGTGTCGGCATCTTCCTGCACTAGCCCCAGACTTTGCACTAATTGCCGCGCGTAAATGACTGAGCCCCATTCTTTTGGCGGTTTTCCGCGATTAATTGTGTCCACTGCCACTAGGAGGAAAGTTTGCAGCGTTTCCAAAGATACATGATGCATAGTTCTGATTGAACGTGTTTTGCACAGATCAATATATGCTCGTCGCATATCATCTGGTATGTCGACGTATCTGGCAGTGACGAAAGCGATTGCGCTGACCAAAACATTAGCCTCCATAAGCCTGTTGCGGGATAATATGCTATGCTCAAGATTTGGTGGGTGTATGATTTGGTATGAAAGGATGGATTATCTCAAAGTATGTCTTCATCATTAAGAGACAATGCTCGTCTGACAACAACACGGAATCCACAGTGCCTTTCAATTCTTCTAAAGGACTCTCTGGTCCCATCGAATCTTTCTCGTCAGCATTCAGCACTAAAGTCTCCAATCTTTTGACTCGGGTGGACAAGCTTTCAACAAGCCCTACCCGCGGCCCGCGTTTCTTAACAGCCGTGTATGTGCAATGCCGATCATTCGCAAAGCACTGCTCGCAAGGTTTACCTCTTGAACATTTTGACTTCCGCTGTCGACATGAGATACATGCAGACATCAGACATGGCAATACAGCTCAATTCCTGCCCATGATAAGTGCGCGTGGGGAACCGTGGGGTGATCGTATTCTCGGAAGGTTCAAAACCTTAAATTTCATCATGACGAAGTTCCACGAACTACGAGTACAAATAGGTCACTTGATGGACCATTTTAGTGGCTGTTACTACTTGTACTGGAGTATTTCTGTTATTCATCCCGGTCGATCAATGAGTTACATCTATTTTGACGATCACAGGCGGTTGGATGAAAGTGACATACGATGTACAGAAGGCACTATAAGTCTCCAGAAAGAAATAAAAGTATCATGAAAAGAATACTCCATGGAAAGAGCGCAATTTTCAGAATATGGACTGACGAGGCAAGTTTAAGTGTCTCACGATTGCACATGATCGTCACTCTCGTGATGACCATAAAACACATATTTTATAAGGAAAGACACTGAAGCCGTCCATGGAGTAGTCGATGTACATGTTGAGCTTCATGCATTACCTGACTTGTAAGGATTTGGATGTACATGATTGGTCCACTAAAAATGTTTCACATATAGAGGATCCAATCCAGCAAACAGGGTCGCAACACCCAGCTTGCGTGGTTAGCGATGATCCATTCCAGCACCTTTCAATTGATCATGCGTCCTTTCTCGTTCGATTTTACATATAATGAAGAGAAGTAGCCGCTCACTCCAACATCCAAGCCACGCTTCAAAGCACTGAGCTAACAAAGACATGGCCTCTCCCAAACAAATGGCACATGAAGTGAGAGTGTGCGAGCAGACTGAAGCCAAAGTCATTAAGCAAAATGCTCATCGCACGTTGATGCAGAGACAAGACGAGGAGAAAGTGGCGAGGCAGGCTGCGCACTGGGCTAAAATGCTCCAGCAGTCGCCACACTAAATTGACATTCGGAAGTGCTGTGCGTTCACCTGGGGCTTCAAGATGGGATCAATTTGAGTTCTGTGTTTAGGGTTTAAAGCTTTTTCATTCGTTCATTGCTACTCAGTGTGAAGAATGTGAAGATGTCCTCTCCCAGATCCGAAGAAGTCGCTCTTCAAAATGCTTTCGGCCTGCCTGCATAGGAAACGAGTCACCTCGAATGACGGACTCCCGCGTGCTTTTGTCACTGAAAACTGTCTAGCAATTTTCTGTGTCACCATATAAAGGTTGGGGGTTGTTGGGGGAACATCTCCACTCGAATTTTCCGTAATCCGGTGAAATTTCGGCCCGACGGCTGATATGACGGAAACGACGGAGCAAGGAGGAAACAAAAAAGGGCGTGGGGAAAGATGCGTCCGTGTGGGGTGGCCCTATCTGCCTTATAAGGAGCAATAAAGCCTTCTCTCCTTCACTGCATCTAAGTAGGGACCTCCTCAGATACAGCCTTCTCTCCCTTCACTGCACGGGCCTCTTCACCATGGTGGCTACAAACATGGGAGGTCGCTATGACTTTCAAGGCTTGATGCTCAAGGATGTGACTCCCAAGATGACGAAGATGTGGTGGAGATATCCCAATCTGCTGAAACTGAATATGCTCTTGTTGACTGCTATCCTGACTCAGGCGACCACAGGCTATGATGGCAGTATGTTGAATGGGATGCAATCCCTTCCTCAGTGGCGGAGCTACTTTGACTATCCAGCTGGTGCCCGCCTAGGAGTACTAGCGAACGGTACAACATTTGGGCTGGTTCTGGCTTTGCCGTTGGGGTACTACAGTGCCGATCGATTTGGTCGGCGTAGACCAATCACGTTTGGTTCCGTCATCCTCATCTTTGGCGCTATTCTACAGTGCGCTGCGCAGAACTTTGCATGGTTTGTGGTGGGCAGAGTCATTATTGGAGTTGGTCTCGGAGTGGTCGGCATTGTATCCCCTTTGTTACTGGCAGAAGTATCTTATCCCAGTCAGCGCGGCAAAATGACTTCTCTCGTCGAACCCACATGGCCTTTAGGTGCGTTAATAGCTGCATGGGTAACTTATGGCACATTCTCCATGCACGATTCTACCTGGAGCTGGCGAATCCCTAGCATATGCCAATGCTTCACATCCATCATACAACTGGTCATGTCCCTCTTCGTTCCCGAGTCACCGCGTTGGCTTATCTACAACAATCGCAGGGAGGAAGCCCAAGCACTGAAGGTTATAACAAAGTATCATGCTGATGGAGACGCCAACTCAAGATTGGTGGCATTTGAAATGGCAGAGTCGAGGCTACACTTGAAGCCTAGAAGCTGCAGAAAGCGTCCCGTTGGTTGGAATGGGTTCGAACAAAAGGCAATCGAAGGTGTTTTTTCTTGGTCATGATTATACCTTTCATGATGCAGCTTTCCGGAAATGCTCTCATCAGCTACTACTTGGCTCTTGTTTCGGACAGCATTGGTATCGTGGACAGTAAAACGCAGCTGGTCATTAATGGTACTTTGCAGATTTGGGGCTTCCTTATCGCAGTTGCTTGCTCTATGCTTGTAGACAAGGCTGGCCGACGTCCGTTATTTCTCATTGGTATGGCAGGCATGCTAGGAGCTTACATCATCTGGACCATCCTGTCTGCAAGAGCTCAACAAACTAATTACGACAATAAAGGACTATCTGGCGGCGTCCTTTTGATGATTTACATATTCCAGTTCTTTTATCATATGGCCGCGCCTGCTGCGCAGACTTATCTTATGGAAATATCGCCCTTCTCTCTACGAAGCAAAACCTCCATGATTTACTCCCTGAACACCCAGATTTCGTCCATATTCAACGGATTTGTCAACCCGGTTGCTTTGAAAAACATTGGATGGAAATACTCCATCGTCTATTGCGTCGTATTGGCCTGTGAGTTTGTCATTGTCTACTTCTTTTTCCCAGAGACCAAAGGTTATGGGCTGGAAGAGGTGGCTGTATTGTTTGACGGCAACGATGCGGTAGTGGGCAATGGACTGCCTGAAACATCCGAGGACGAGAAATTGGGTGGCACGTTGACTCAGCTAGAGTCCGTCCCCTCCAAGTAACATTCATAGGAGTCGATAGTATTAGCGTCAAGGAAATATTGTTTGAAGTGCGTTTAGGAATCTATAAGGCCAAACCTACGTGACATTCGCTTCCTTCGCACGTAAGGATATCAACAGATTTTTGATTTGTGGTTATCAATACATAATAAATGCGCTTCCAAGGGAGGGCTTGGAGACAACGATTGCATCATCGAGCTCATGCTGACCAAGATTCGGGAAATTGTGAACAAAATAACCCTGCGTGATCGCTTTGACAAATTCTTCAATCCGATCACTCCAGATTAGACTGACGGTGAATCCACCCCAGCCTGCACCCGATAAACGACAACCAGCCGCTCCATGCTTCCTTGCCAGAGCACAAATCTGGTCAGTTTCTTTGCACGAGCATTGGTACTGATCTCGACAACTATCCTGCGACTCATTCATGAGCTTCCCAAGTTGCTCGAAAAGCTCTTGCGAGCTTCCAGGCGGTGAGATAAGAAGTTGCCGAAACTTGATGACCCGTAGCGCTTCCTCGAATACGTGAAGAGTTCGTTTTCTCAACTGGAATTTCTCGGCCCTGACGGGGTACTGGGTCATATACTTTTCCACCAAGGAATCTGTGTCGACACCAATCAGCTCCGCCATCTCCTCTCGAGTGTATCCTTCGGACTCCGTGAGGGTTTTATCCGCAAGACCGGCGGCCGTGGTCAAACGCTCTGCCATCTCGTCCGGTGACGGATCATCCTCACCCTTCCCATTCTTCTCGTAGTACTTTGAAAGGAACCCGTGCAGCGTTGAACCCAGCGGGCCATCCTGCGGAAGATCTCTTACGCCAAACTTCCTTGCGAGTATTTCTGCTGCCAATGTGCACTCGACGACCCGTAGATTGTAGTTGACAGGAGCCGTCTCATGCTTCACAGAATCAACTAGCGTGTTTGTAATTACAAATGCTAATTCAGGTTTGGTTGAAGGGAAGGCAATTGGTGTCGCATTCAGAGAGGGCTTGAATTGGATGAACAGTGCGCTTCCCTTTACCCCAAAGACACTTGCACTTTGATCCATACCACCTGAATTCACACCTACAAACCTCTCCGAAGCGATAGCGAGCTCGGTCAATTCACTTTGTCAGCTACCCATTGCGCGATCCTACCGTTTGCTGATGTTTCTCTCTCCATTTACCACCAAGCAAGCAAGAGCACTAGCACAGACAAATGCAGCAGAGCTGCTGAGTCCTCCTCCACTGGGAACAGTTCCATCGACTAGAATCTGTGGTTACTACTTTTCAAGCATCCAAGTCACCTTCATGCCTTTTAGTTTCTTCGAGGACTTCTCCAATTGGGTTGCTGCAGTTCGCAGTCCAGCCTTGAAGTAATTGCTCCATTCAGTCTTTGTACGGTCAATTTCAACATGCCCATTGGCAGGTATCTCAAATTCCCGCTTCTCAAACTTCTGCGAATTGACATTTGACAAGTAGACTTTGGCCTCAGAGGTAGGCTCTACGGCAAGTAGCACGTCTTTTGAAATAGCCATTGGAAAGCACGCGAAGTTGGAATAATCGACATGCTCGCCGATAAGATTCACTCGGCCGGGGGATCGAGCCACAAAGGCTGGTTCCGTACCGTACACCTTTCCAAACGACTCTCTCAGACGACTCCATCGGCTTTCTTCCTTTGCCAAGATGTTGCTGTCATATATTTCCGCGAGCGAAGAAAGTTCTGGGATTGTCGACATTTGTGGGGTTGGTTGACACGAAACCACTCGGAGAGATTATATTGGTTTTGGGACGAAGAACATTTTTGTACACAGGAAAGTTACCACGTATTAATTACTCGTTGACGCCTCACATGCCTTTGAGACTGGGATCCAACACCATTTCATGCAGTGCCTTCCCCGCCGGAACCATAGGAAACACTGGAGCCTTGTCAACCATCACTTCAAACAACACCGGGCCATCCCAAGCGAGGACCTCGGCCAGCTTCTCCGGCAACTCCTCGGCATTCGAGCATCTGACTGCCTTCACTCGCATGGCTTCACCTAATTTCACAAAGTCTGGGTTGACTTGCTGGGTGTGCGAATAACGTTCCTCGTAAAATAGATCTTGCCATTGCTGTACCATTCCTTGGAAGTTGTTGTTCATAATAATTACTTTCACTCCGATGTTGAATTGAGCTGCAGTAGCTAGTTCGTTCATAGTCATGCTGAAACTAGCATCGCCGTCAATGTCTACAACAATCGAATCCGGCTTTGCAATCTTTGCTCCAATAGCAGAAGGCAAGCCATAACCCATCGTTCCTAAGCCACCAGAAGTAATCATGGTCCTTGGATGTGTCCATCGGTAAAACTGTGCGGCCTGCATTTGGTGTTGTCCAACACCGGTGGTGATAATAACCTTCTCCTTCATATTTTCACACTGCTTGGAGAGCTCAGCAATGACAGTTTGCGGTTTGACAAGCCCTCCGTCGCGTTCCCGTTCATATGAGAAGGGAAACCTTTTTTTCCAGGCGGCAATCTGCCCAAACCACTCTTTTCTGCTCTCCGACTTCACGATATTCACAAGAGGGAGCAGTTGCTGCAAGTTGCTGATCACATCACCTTCAATAGCTTGGGTCGCTTGAATCACTTTGTTGATGTTTTTGGGCATGATTTCGAAATGAACAATACCTCCTTCGTTTCTAAGCGCAGCAGCTCTTGCTTGAGGTGCAAATTTGGCAACATTTCCGGTGACACGATCATCGAAGCGCGCACCAAGTGCGATAATCAAATCAGCCTCTTGTATTGCCATATTGGCATAAGCACTTCCGTGCATCCCTAACATATGAAGACTCTTGACATCGAGCTCGTTAAAACACCCCAGCCCTTGTAAGGTCGTTGTCACAGGTATCTGGGCCTTTTCAGCAAATTCGGCCAGCGTCGCAGGCCCATGGGAACTCGACAGCACACCTTGACCAGCGTAAATAACAGGCTTCTTTGCGATGTTCACAAGTCTCGCCACCTTTCGGAGGCTTTGAGTCAAATGTAACTCCATCATTTCAGCATTGGCTGCTGAGGCAGGAGAAGGTGCTTTTGGTAGAGTTGATTGAATGGGTATTGCATGGCGTAGAATTGCAGCAGTGACGTCTTTTGGTAAATCAACGAGTACAGGGCCAGGCCGACCAGAAGTGGCAATTTCAAAAGCCTCGTTGATCCGTCGGGGTAATTCGGCAATGGTTTTCACCATCACATTCCATTTGGTACAGGCTCTTGAAATACCTATGATATCTGCTTCCTGAAAAGCATCGGTGCCGATAGCGGTAGTTGGCACTTGGCCGCAAAATACAACAAGAGGAGTACCGTCACTCAACGCGTCTTGCATCGGCGTGATAACGTTTGTGGCACCCGGACCAGATGTTACGAGAACCACCCCCGGCTTTCCACTTGCCCTGGCATAACCTTCTGCCATGTGACCAGCCCCTTGTTCATGGCGCGGAAGAATAAAGTCAAAGTGTTTTGAGTTGTGGATCGCATCAAACACGGGCAAAATTGCGCCGCCGGGGTATCCAAAAATATGTTTTACATTATGCCGTAGCATCATCTCGTTGAAGATCTGTCCACCTGAAAGCCCAACGAAGGCATCATCCATCTCTGGTCTTCTTGTGTTCATAAGCGGAGATAAGCCTGACTTCTCGGTCGGATATACATTGAAAGAGGGCGAAGGGGTTGGGCGTGCACTGGAGTTAGAAGCATTTCTTCAGATCATCACCTAGGAGATGGCACAGAGCTCGCTTTCCTCGACTGTTTGTGAGAGATAAAGCGCCGTGAGCTCAGCAAGACGCCAGATTGCACCGGCATCCTGGTCTTTAGTACATTACATTTGGACGTAGTCCTTGCTGACATGAACAGGTCTGATGTGCGATGCCTCGTCGTTCCGCAATATCTTTGCATCTCTGCCCTTGGAATAACTCCACTCACGACGCAGAGGTCAAGAAAAGGGAGTTGGTTGTGCGGTCGACCAGTCTGAATTTTTTCCGTGACTCACGCGATTGAAGTTTACAGGGGTTGGCAGGTTTGACACATCGGACTTCCCACCGCCACAATCTGTCGTCATATGGAATGGAATGGACAGCGACAGAGCAACGATCAGGAGAATGATTAGATGGACTAGGCCCTAGCCAGCAATACAGTTCAAGCAGACTGTGAATGGGAAATATACATGGAGGACACTGCGTATGGCGTTAAACATTCCATCCCACCACGCTGTACTTTTTGGAGTAATCATTCGCATATACACTTCCATACGCGCCCCCCCCTTCCCATTTAGTCTCTAAAGCGTGTGAGTATTGCTTTGTCAGAGCATGGAGTGGCATGCTTATGTGCAGCATCATGCAGACCAATCCTTTCGAACGTGGCGTTTTGGACGCTTGCTTGGAACAAAAGACAAGAAGATCACGAATTGGATTTTGTTACTTTTCGCTGCCCAGAATACGCGTTAGGGCCGTCTCGTTACGTGAGTCGTCATCCCGCTGCGTTCGTTGCTCGTCGCCCCCCACCACCCTCTTAGAACATGGCCGAACAACAGGAGATGCTGGACGCAGCATTGCAGGTGGTGAGAAGCTCGTCTTCGCAAATGCGGAAATGCTTAGAGTCGAAGGGGAAGTTAATGGATGCTTTGAAGCATGCATCTACTATGTTGTCCGAATTGAGGACAAGCGCCATCGGGCCCAAACAATACTATGAACTATATATGGCCGTCTTCGATTCCATGCGATTCCTTGCATCAGTTCTGAAAGAGAACCATCCAACCAACCATCTCGCTGATCTGTATGAGCTCTCTCAATACGCCGGCAACTTAGTACCGCGGCTATACCTCATGGTTACTGTTGGGGCAGTGTACATGAGCGTACCCGATGCGCCGGTCAGGGAGATTATGAGAGATATGATGGAAATGACCCGAGGGGCGCAACATCCAATACGGGGCTTGTTTCTACGCCATTACCTGTCCGGCCAGGCCAGGGAAAACCTGCCCCTGGGTTCTTCAGACGGACCAGAAGGCAATCTCCAGGATTCCATCACGTTCATTCTTACTAATTTTGTTGAAATGAATAAGCTGTGGGTGCGCCTGCAGCATCAAGGTCACTCTCGTGAACGTGAAAAACGAGAGCAAGAGAGGCGTGAACTTCAATCTCTGGTGGGAACAAATCTCGTCAGACTTAGCCAACTCGAAGGAATAACTCTCGAACTCTACAAGTCAACGATACTGCCGGCCATATTAGAACAAGTAATACAATGCCGGGATGTGTTGGCTCAAGAGTATCTTCTCGAAGTAGTCACACAGGTCTTTCCAGATGATTATCACTTGAGGACACTCGACCAGCTTTTGTCTACCATCGCTCGATTAAACCCCCGCTCTAATTTTCGACAAATAATTGTTGGACTCATTGATAGACTAGCGGCTTTTGCGGCAAGAGAAGCAGAAAGCGAGTCCCAGGAGGAGAAAAAGGAAAAGGACGGCGAAGCAAACTCGAGACTGTCTGATAATTTGCGAAAATTAAAATTAAAGGAAAAGGTCACTGATGATAGTGAGTTAGGAGGTAGCAATGGATATGGAGACGAGACCTTCCGGGGAATACCTACTGAAGTAAGGCTCTTCGAGGTCTTCTGGGAGCAACTTGTGAATCTGGTTAAAGCTCGACCTGATTTACCAATTCAAGATATTACGGCACTGCTTGTCTCAATATGCAATATGGCCTTGAACTGCTATCCTGACAGAGTCGACTATGTAGATCAGATACTGGAATTTGCGAATCAAAAAACACAAGAGTATGCTGACTCGACAGATTTACACTCGCCAGCATGCGCTAATAATCTTCTCGCTCTCCTTTTGGCGCCTATCTCATCATATCCTACTCTATTGACAGTTCTTGGTCTTCCCAATTACCTACCGCTTCTCAATTCGCAAGCCATTGGCACCAAACGAGCTGTTGGGGCTGCCGTTGCTCATTCGATCCTGGAAAATGCAACCATACTATCGGATGCCGCTGAAGTTGACGGCGTTTTGAGCCTTGTTTCTGTCTTTATAAAAGAAAGTGCGGAGAACGCCACGTCTATTCCTGGTGCAAAGCGGAACCTTGAAACAGAAGAGGTCCTCGAAGAGACCGGCTGGCTTGCGAGGCTGACGCACTTAATATCCAGTCCTGATAATGACACCCAACTTACGCTCCTTAGAACTGTGAGGAAAACATATGCCGAGGCTGGCGACAGGATAAGGTACACGATGCCGGCCTTGGTGACCTGCTGTATACGGCTTGCAAGGCGTATAAAACAATCTGAACGACAGGATCCAGATTGGAAAACCAAAGCCACCGCTGTTTATAAACTCATCCACCAAATAATTTCATCCATTGTCAACCGAGGGATTTACCTGGAAGGTTGCTTGCGGTTATATGTCTTTGCAGGACAGGTAGCGGATCAGGGTACCTTTGAGGATCTTGCCTATGAATTCTTTGCACAAGCATTTACAATATATGAGGAATCGATCTCCGATTCCAAGGCTCAGTTCGAGGCTCTTGCGACCATTTCTGGGGCTTTGCAAACAACGAGGAATTTTTCAAAGGAGAATTATGATACACTAATCACACAATGTGCCGTACATGGGTCAAAACTCCTCAAGAAGCCAGACCAGTGCCGAATGATCTACCTGGTTAGCCATTTGTGGTGGGCGACCGAAATACCAGCACGAGAAGAGGATAACAGCCAAGAAGTGAGTTTATCTGCAATCTGAGCTAACGGGCAGCTGTACAGAGACGGCAAGAGAGTTCTTGAATGTCTGCAAAAATCCTTGCGCATTGCCGATGCGTGCATGGACTCTGCAGTGAGTCTTGAACTTTTCGTCGAGGTACTCAACCAATACGTCTATTACTTTGACCAGCACAACGAGGCTGTCACTGTAAAATTTATGAATAGTCTGCTCGAACTCATTCAAAGCAACATTTCGAATAATGAGGACAATCAAGCAAATTCAGGACCGCGGCAGAATTTCGAGAAGACTCTCGAGTATATTCGACAGCGCAAGGAGACAGAGGAACGGTATGCCGGAGTGGATGTATCGTCTGCCGTTGCCGCTTAAGTCATGGCGAACAAAGTCCTCCCTTCTCACCATGCAGGTGCTTGTACGCCCTAAGAAGACCAATATACTGTGTCACAGCCGCCATGACCACAAGACAGTGGAAGAGCTGATGACTATTTCCATAAATATCAAAAGTACCGGGGGACAGTCGTTCGGGGTATCGAAGCGCATAGATACATGCTCCAGAAATGTAAAACCCACCCTGCAAGAGAACAAAATTTAGTCCCATCTGATCGAGGAGCGCAGTAGTGTCGTAGCATTGCATGGCATGAGTCACTGGAATCACTCCAGACAATCCAAAGACAATAAACATGACTGCTCTGTAAGGACGCCATGCAGGAGACCGAAACCTTTCGAGAACACTCACTCCTACGCATCCAGCTCCAAGCGACGTAACCATGGTCCAATAAATATACTTTAGGTGAGGATGGCAAAAGAAGCCATAATGGATAGACGGGACAAATGAACCAACGGTGAGGAACACAATCCCGAGATAATCAAGCTTATTACCAATTTTGGATACTGCATCCGAATGGCAGCAGACAGTATGATATGTGGCACTCGTTCCAAGACACAGCACAACACCAACAAAGAAGCATCCAAATATTTGCACGTCGGTGCGTGACGAGGAAGGGTAGCTTGTATGCAAGGTATTCGCAGTCATCCCAGCCACAACCACAAACAGAATGGCTCCAAAGAGATGTGTCCATATATTTATACTCTGATTATGCACGTAACCAAAGACGCTTTCTGCACATTTGCCAAAGGATGAGGTTTGTGGCCGGTACCCAGTCAGAATATACTGGTTATCTCGCTGCCAGGGCTCCACTTGGTCCCAATGAACCGTCAGTGGAACCTTCATTTCTTGTTGAATCAGTCCATTGCCATTGTCTGTCTTGCCATCCTCGCAGACTGTGCTGCGACCTGACGAGCGGGGTTGACGTCGCATTATGTGTGAAGCGATTTGCACGTGGAGATGACACCGGCAATCGTGAAATGATGCAAAGATGACGGATGCGATTGCTGGTGGCATGGAAAGCCTCCTTGCTCCATTGCTAGAGCAGATTGAGTCCAAGTTGCACAGCGCAGCGCAATCGCAGCAGGAGTTGAAGATGGAGCTTGACAGGTTGACAGCTCAGTTGGAGGGCTACCGGCACGTCACGCAGCATCCATCCTTGAAATCCACGACGGACGAGATTGCCGAGACGACAAAGAGGCTGGCAGCAATGGATACTACAATGACAGCGGTCAAAGCGAGATTGAGTAGGATTCTCTCAGTTTTGGCAAAACAGAGTCAAACGTAGACAAAATGATTCGAAAATAGTTATCGGGCATACTTTACTATCGTAAAGCGTGACCTGAATGATATTTGAAGGCTGTACATGTTCATATAAAATGCAGTCGTAAAATGCGTTGGCTATTAGCGTGAAAATCGTAATAAGCCATCAGGAGGAAAAGTATTTTGGCCATTCAACCATCAATTTGGGGGTCTCGGTATCCGCAAAGGAGTGACAACCGTCCAGGATTCGTGCTGCGACAAAGCCGTCATATTCTGTGATGGTTGCATGCCATTCTGCCAATGCACGCCCAGCATACTTCCAGTTAGGACTTTGGTCCCTTGCCACAGTTTTGGAAGGAGGGTGAAGTGGGGTCTTGGAAATCGTGTCGAAGATTCGTTGAGCGCGCTGAGGCAGTCGGGTGGGTAGTAATGGCTCGTGAGGATCTCGGCAGTGAGGGTGTGCTTGCTCTAGGGTGAATTTGAATCCAGATGGCTTTTCGCCCATACGGCATTGTCCAGGAGCTGAAGACTCAAGTGATTCTATTCCGAATGCACCAAGAGAAGCATTCAGAGGGTCATGCTTTTTAGGACGATGGGCAATTGGCGATGTACTCCCACACCTACCATCCTGTCTGAAATCCGCAGATGGCACAATGCCGTCGAAAGAAAGCAAGAAGTTTGCAGGCACTTGGGGGATGATTGCGGTGATGCATATTTTCCTATTCGGGGCCGGCCTGCTGATGGATGACAGCGGCAAAGGAGTGCGCTGGAGGTGCGCAATCTCCACTAAATGACAATGCTGGGAGGCTGCAAACTTTAAATGCTGCGCAATGGTTTCGAGTGTATCCAAATCGGATTGGCTTGAAATGCTGATATCTTTGAGTATTCGCCAACAGACAAAGCGCATGTAATAACTGCGCACCATGGGAGACCAATGGCAATATAAATCCGCCCATGTGGAAGGTAGCAACAGCCAATCTTGACATACCTTTCTCCGAATAACTTCACTTTTGCTAAATCCTTCCCACAGCGTGTAGAGAAGAGAGATCCCACGTAACTCGGTGAGGCAGTGCTGCCCAGCTATCATCTTCTGCGCGACGTCTATCCAGAACATCCAATCAATGTCCACATGATGCTTATCGAGCATAAGTAGATGGCCTTCTATAACGTCGCACAAGACAAAGCAGGCTTCAGCATCGTATAGACTCGTTCGTTTGGCAGCAGAACGTAGCATAGCATCAAACATGCGTCCGACACTCTCATTCAGCGAATCACACTTCACCTCTCCCATGATATCCTTGATCATTTGCAACATTTTATCCTCTGCCGTGCGAACACCAAGAGGAGCAGCGCCTTCAGGAGTCAGCAGCAATGCTGAAGAGTCTGGGTCCCCGATTGTAGGTAATGAGACTCTGTGCGTGTGATGTAAAGTCCCATGAACAAGGTCATCGTAAACTTGCAATAAGTGCGCAAAGATAATCAGGAAACCCGGGGCAGCTAAATACGCTTCCTCTGGGACGGATGGGGGAATGATGTCTGAAATTTTGGCAACGTAGCTTTTCACAAATGAAAACAGCAGCTCATTATCTTTCGCCTGCCATCGTAGCAACCACGGTCCATCTAAATTGACTTGACATTGCGACTCCCTCTCTCCTGGGGTAGATGGAGAATGGCTAGCGAGGGTTCGAAGGTGTAGAGGGAAATGTTCCATAATCATTTCAGAACATTCTGCAAGATCTGCATCTTCACTCGCCTCAGCATGCAGACGAACTGCAACTTCTGGGGGAACTTTCCATAAAGCCAGCAAGCGGGAAGCAATGCCCGGCAAGTAAAAAAAGGAGAGTGCAAAGATTTTCCCTGCAAAAGCGACTAGACTTGCGGAAACGTTACGCTGTCCCAGACGATCCACAGTATACTCCAGAGTTGTTTGCAGCAGAGTTTGATACTCCGGTCGACTATGATTGACATACCATTCCGGGCGTGACGCAACGCCGGCAATTCCTTGAAGATAGATTGGTCGGTCAGAAAGACTGACTGAATTCTGTCGGCTTCGAAGGGCGATGAGCATGCCATTCCACCATTTCGTTAGGATCAGCATATGTCGATCTTCTTGCACGCTCGAATAAGAAGGGGTCCATGGCTCTGCTTCTTCAGCTTTGAGAAAAGGCAAAAGGGTCGCTCTCAACACATTTGCACGATGGACGTGAGTTTTTGACATAAATCGCGCAAATTCCGAGTCCAAAGATTTGAAATGGTCTTGCAGCTTGGTTTTTCCCGAATGAATTTGCATGGGAACTGAGACTGACCGACGGTAATCTCGTTTGTCGCCATGAGAGGCGCCACCGATGCCGAACGCGCGAAGAAATGTTTCCCCAATGACAGTCAAGGGGGATTTAGGAGATTTGAGAGACGGGGGCGGAGACGTACCTGACGAGATCGAGGTTGATGAGATGGTGGTTCGATCATCTTCGTCGAAAATATGGGAGGTCGGTGAGGGAGATCGAGAAGAGCTCGCAGATGACAGTTGAAATGCAGTGTATGTGGTACTATCACTAACACATCGTCGAGGAGATATTGGGGAGAAGCTCGCTTGCGTTTCATCTTCGAACCTCGCAACGTCCACTATAATCGGTGAGAGGACAATGCCATGCTTCTTGTGTTTGCGCGGTCTTTCACGGGGGCTTGCTGGTGCATGTTGACTCGGGGATTGTGTAGACGTATCGAATGAGTCAACGACCACCGCCCGATTCGGATGTCGGAGTGCGTGAATCGAAGGACCGAAATCACTAGCTGGGGAAGTGGACTCAGACATTTAAAGGTTGCTTGCTGTAACAAAAGACCAACGAATGAGTGTATGTGGAGAACAGAAAAGTAGACCAGGATTGCAGGAGTACCAGTGTTGAGGCCTGCCGGAGAGATGGAATTATGCGTTCATCCTGACATGAAAGACATAACAGGAGAGAAAGGGACAGCGGTGAATGATGCCGTGAGCAAGTCGGAGAGGATAAGGGAGTGTGATGAGATGAACAGGGTTAGAAAGAAGATCCAATCATCGGAGGTTCGAAAGTCCCCTTTTTCCCACTGTGCCTAATCAGGCGGAATCAAACGACAAGTGCTGTCATGGTTACCTTTTTCTCTCCGATCGGCTTCCCAAATTTGTGGATAATTCTCAAAAGTGGCTGGAAATTCGCACCAAAAATGTGGGCCATCCCCTGGATGGGGTAGGGATCTGCAACACCGTGCATAAGAATCCGATTCAACGAACCTACCAAAAAGGGAGTGAAGGGGATGGGGATTAGAATAGCTGATCCTCGATACGTGAACACATTTACATTAGGATTTAGTAGGAAGAGCGTCACGATGTGACGAACCTGTCGTCATTTTCCGGCCCTTAACGTCAAATTAAGGTGTGGGCGGACTTCCCGTCTTCTAAGAATAGATTGCCGGATGTAGCAGCCGAGGCACACTTTAATCGCGAGATTGACCCAAACAAGAACGTTGACGTGAACATTGGTTTGAAGATCTACGACGCGTAGAGTGGGTCATGATAATGTAGATGATAGCACCCAGTAATTTATGCAGGAGTTCATTTGTTATTCACTCGTACCACAATCACGAATGGTTGAATGCCCACGAGAACTGCGAATGGGGATTTACATTTTGAGGACGCGCCGTTGTTCCTCCCCAATTTGACTCCCGCCGAAATCATCCAGCAAGGTTCGTTTGGAGGGTCGTACTGGAGACCGATCAGATTGAGCGTGGGTCTTGTGGCCGATGACTACCGTGATCTTCCCGCCGATTGGATAACTGGTCTAAACATTGACCGTTATCTCACCAGTCCAAAGTATGACCCCATGGTCAACAAATACGGAGTAGCATGCGGGCAGTCCCTCGAGCAATGGGATGCGGCTGGTTGGATGAATCACACATATGACAGCAGAGGATGGTTTCAATGGTACTCAAGATTCTACCGCGGGAGGAGATGTGAAGATGACGTGCGACAAATAAGCCGGTGGTCGAAAGCAGCAGGCGAAAAGGGACGGTTTCGCAGGATGGCGCTGAAGAGATATCTCGCGTTGGGCATCAAGTCTGTAATGAGCGATGATGGAAGAAACGAGTATGATCCTGACGTTGGTGTCGTAGTGCATCAGACATTACACCATTGGGCAGTTGAGATTCGGCAACAAATGCTAGATAGGACGTGGGAGTCACCGGGTAGCGTAGGTGTCTGACTCAACGCTCTATCAAATGGATGTCAGTTTGTCGAATAGAAGGTCTAGCTTCTTTCGACTCACCCCATCATTATAACATAAAATGGCGAAGGCCAAACAAAATGGAATTATTTGTGACCAGTATAGGATGTCTTGGTAGCCAAGGATCTCATGACGACATGTTTCCATGGATCTGTGTTGGATGTATCGTGGCATACGCAGTAGTGGTCAGTACTCAAGATTGAGAGAGATTCTTGCATGCTCAAACGCCAAACATACTCATACGAGCAATTTAGTTCCTTCACTGAATCTCACTGCCACCTGTCCGGGTGTGAGGGGACATAAAAATACCTCAGGGAATGCCTTGGTGAGTGATTTTGTGCCATTTGTTGAATGAGATCATTTTGATCTCGCGACATTGCATTCGTATAAACAGCGTCAAAAGAGGACTTTAAGAGGAGCTAATCAGCTGCGCCGTGTTTCACTTTTCCCATGAGCATGTTTCCATCGCCGTATTGTAGCGCGCATCCTTCGTTTCTCCCTTCGAACTCGTAGAATCCACAACTTTACAACCACAAACACACCACCCCCCACCCCCAACGCGTCCATATCATTACTCTGGTCCTTCTTTGCAATCGTATTTCTTACCCCAAAAACATATCACAAGATGCTCTTCTACTTGTTGATTGCTGCTGCATCAGCTCTGGCGACGGCCGTCAATGAGACAGTCATCCCTGGCTCCATTATCAACGTCTCATCAAACGAGCTTCCAAGGTTTTCGGAGTTCCTCACAGAGGGGGGACAAGCGGTATGGGAGCTGGTCGCGAGTTCTCAAGACCCAGTAGTCCAACTCAAGCAACTCTCCGGAGTCTACAACCGAGGGGTTTTAACACATGGAAATCAAATTTGCCCATATTTCCAGACCTGCCCTCCGGCCTCACTTGCCGAATTGAGTGGTCCAGCAGCTTCGGACGCGTCCTCTATCGTTGGTGCTGCATTCGGAGCTGCCAGTTCAGCGTATGCGCATTTCACGCAGACGGCTTCGCCATCCGACGTATCGGCAGTGAAACACGCGCTGTCTTCATACATTCAAACCATGACCGACCCACAATGCGAGATGAGCTCTGCATCGTCAGCAATAAGCAATGCTGCGAGTACTTTAGGACCCACCCCCGCACCAACACCAGTGGGCATAGCACTGAACAGTTCATCTCCGAATACAACAGTAGCTGGGATAGCTCTAGCCAAGCCAATTTTTACACAGGCGGCAAACAGCACTACCGCACAGGCCTTCCCGTCTATAACGGTGCCCATAAATGACACAAAGAATGGCTCACAAAGTCTGCTGCCGGGAGTTCGATCAGCTTTAAGCAGCTCAAGGGCGTCTGCATCATCCACAAGTTCTAGCAAGGCATCGTCGTCAAGCTCATCTAGCTCTGCGTCTTCCAGTTCGCATCCTTCATCATCGAGCTCACATGCGTCTTCCAGCTCGCATCCTTCATCGTCGAGTTCGAGCAAGCTTCCAGCACAAAGTAGTTCCGCACCATCAACTGCACCAAACCAGAGAGCGTCTGCTGTAGTCGTGGCGACCAATCGACCAGTCCCTCTTCAAAGCTCCAATGCAGCTGAACGACTGGTCGTATCGAAACTCAAGGCTGTTGGCGCCACAGTAGCGCTCGCAGGCGCATGGCTCGTCTATTTGTAAGACCGAAACGACATTGGGAGAGATCCAAAGGAGGCTTTGCCGTGCATACTTTATTCCTTGTACTTGTAATCAATTTCAACTCCTGAGCGTGATGTCGATAGGGCGTGCGGCATGGAGGAGTTCCATGAAGCGCAAGCGAAACGCACCGGCGGAAACACCAGATTCCATCTCCAAGCAGAAGGCAGTCCTTCCTGTCGACCCAGACTCCGAGGCCGGCCAATACCTCATCCACGTACAGAAGGAGGCGGAAGGAACTCCTGCATTTGCATTTGTCGACTATGAAAGACCGGTCGCTGAATCCGATCCAATAACGAATGAAACACATACAAAATTGTCCCTGGGTTGGGAACAGACATGGCTTGCCAGGTTGGTGAATGTAGAGGAGACAGATGCTGCTACGTCAGCGCAGACAAGATCAAAAGCAGGATGGAAGGAATACCTCGCACACAACCGTCCTACTCGAAAGCGACTACAAAGAATTTCCATGGAATTGAGGTTCCGTCTTTTGTGGTATTTTAGAACGTGGATGTCGCCCTGTACTTCGACAAACGAGCTGAAGTGGGTCATTGCGTTGATCCCTGTGGATCAGGATATCGACCAGAGTGATCTGGGAACACTTCGCATTCTGGGGCAACGATGTAAGCACCTATCTCTTGAATTATCCGTCTCAAGTCATAGTGAAGACACTACGCATACGATGTCGTGCAAAGCAAACGATGAATGCATGGACGCACCTGACCAAGCTGGAGAATCTAGCGAGGATGCTTCAGACGGCGAAATTGCACCAGGAAATATTTTCAACTCCAACCTCTCCCTCCGCGAAACCTGCAATCTCGTGTGCAGTATACTTGCCATCAAATATCGTCAACTGGACTTTGCCCATGAATATATATAGAATGTACATTTCGTCATTATGCTTATCGTAGGGTTTGCTGCTCGCGCGCAATCTTCTGGTGAATAAGCCGAATCTGCTCATTCATGTCGACATTGGCCCTATTGCTATTCTTCTCAAACCCTTCAAATCCAACGACTTGCCTTCGTTTCGTCTCTTCTTGTCTTTCGTCGAATAGATCCCCACGCTGCGAAGCAAGTCGCTTGATGTTGTTTGCCGCATCACCAATTGCCAAATTGGTGGAGGATGACCGCTCAAGAAACTGGGCTCGCTGCGACGTGTACTGCGGAGACAAAATTTCTATTCGCATGTGCTTCTCATACTCTGCGGTCGGAATCTGCTGTTTACACAAGGGGCACAGTGCTGTTTGCTGCACAATTTGTGATTGCCGAACGTAATCGTGCCGGATACGCATGCCATTAATGGTCTCATCGCCCCCAGCTTGTGCAAGTGCAGGTGCAGGTGCTACTGGAGGTTGCATAGCTTGCGTGCTGGGCCGCACGCTCTTCACGGTAGGTGCCGTTACTGTACTCGGATCAACCACTGCAGCGGGCTGATCTTGAGGGTCAAAGTTGGGCGGAGCCTCTTGCACACGAAGTGCATCGTTGAATAGCGAAAATTCTCGTTTCTGTTCGAGACTGGCGTGTTGAAGATCGTTGAGATTTGCAGGAGGAGGCAGTTCGGTCATTTCTTCAGCCTCGGTAAAGACGACTGTCTCCACAATCGTAAAATCATGCCAGTCGACGGACCTGAGATCTGCCCGGCTCGAAGCCTCCTGTGTTTGTTTCTTCAATAGCTCCGTCTTGTACCACCTCTGGTATCCGGCTCTTTGCTGAGCTCGTTCCATGAGTGCCTCCACATTCACTGTCTTGAAGCGCGATAGATATGACTTTGGGGGAAAGAGGACTTTTTGGTATTGAGCGACTAGGGCAGTGAAGAGACGGTAGAAGGAGTGATTTGGCCGCAGAAAGTCAAATTGAATATTCTTGCTCTCCTTCTGACTAAGCTGCAACATGAAAGTCTGCCCGTGCAAAGCGACGTAGAGTGCGGTGAGCTTGAGAATGTCAAAGTCGACAGCACTGATGGGCGGCAGCTTGACACAGAATTCCCATTCCTTGGGCTTTCGTACCTCTGCCCGCTTCTCTTCCACTTCTTTTTTTTGCTCCTGAACTATCGCAATGCCGGCGTGTAACTGGCGTAATCTCCACTGGTAGAATGCATGATATGGATCGAATGGGTTCAAGAATGAAAACTTTGCGTTGCTCTTCTCCTTCTCCCGTATACGATTTTCAAAACTGACGCCATTCCTATGAACGAATTCTGCTGTTCTTTCTATCTTTTCTTTAATATCTGGTGGAGGCAGGATCGTTCCGGTCGGAGGGGTATTCTGTGTCGAGGTCATTCGTCGATTCGAGATGGAAACCGATTCACAAATGACTTCTAGTCTACAACTACAGTGTTCTGTCAACAACAAACCTACTTGTGTCATCAGTGAAGGGAGTGCGCCATACGAATAGCCCGTAAACTATCCGTGTAAGTGTGTCAACTGAGTTTGTGTGAATGCGAAAATACACGTGTCCACGGGATCAGTGCGCAAATAGTCTGGTTTTCTATTCGATTGGCAAGGAGGTTTTCCCACTTTAACTGTCATTGGAAATGTGAAGTGATTTGTATCCTCCTGGCCGTCCATTGAGCTTCGAGAAATATACCGAGCAATCGTTCGACAATAATTGAGTTATATAAGCTAAGCGACAAATCATCTCATGATGCGTCGCATGACGTGAGCGTATGTGGTAAGGAAAAAACACTCCGGTGAGACGATGCATGGCAGATCAATGCCGCTGAGGGAAATGAGAAAAAAGCCTTTCACTACTTTCAACAGATTTTTGAAGTCAATCACGAAACCGCACCGAAGAATCAGCAGAGGTCTGTCTGCCCCAAACAATCAACGGCATTATATCCTAGCCAGCATCCCAGACAAGAACTCAAAGCTACAAGCCGTAGATGAGCAATGCACAGCTAGGTGCTCCAATCAGCACGCAGTCGGCCATGGCCACTGAGAACGAGAATCCTCTCACAGGAGTACTGACTGCTCGGTCTAATGAAGCTAGTCCGATGGGAAAGCGGCACAATGATGCTTGTGTAGATGGAATATCATCCAGTAAAGCAGCCCAGACCACTCCACTGCAGCGTAAAGTCGACACCATGGATCAGCCGGCATCCGCCGATCGAACATCAGCCAAAGACAAGAAAAAGAGGCTCTCCTTTTTCGGTGCAACAAAGCAAAAAGCTGAAAAGTTGGAGAGAAAGTTAAAGGACCAGGAACCTGAAAGGAACAAAAAGTCAGATAAACCCTTCACGTCGGATGTTGCAAACGGACCGCATTCAGATGCACATGGACAATCAAGGCACTCGGAACAAGTCCATGACAACAAAACTGAGCTCTGCGATGCCGACGGAGACATTAAAGAGACTTTATTAAGCCCAGTATGGAGACTGTATGGCGACAAGTTATGATTTGCTAATCAATAGGGTGAACAGATTGAAGTCCGTCAAAGGCATCAGGAAAGGTCGGGCGGATGGCGCCAAGGAGGAAGTTGATGGAGCCGCAAAAACTCGCAGCGTTCTAACCAGGTCCAGTATCGACGTTGATTCCACACCTGGCTCCAAAGACTCAACCTTTGGTCAACAGAATGGATTCGGTGAAAACGGGTTTGCCGTGGAATCCAACAAGACATTGGGCTCCGAAAATGGTGCAAGCGACATTGGTACTCATTTCAAGGGCCCTTCTATCGCAGATAAGCCAGACCCGACAAGTCCTAAGCTGCCTTCATTAGAATAGTTGCGCTGAATGTGTTCACGCATACATCATTTTGTTATTGCGATTGCTCCTCGCGAGATCAAACCTCGACAAGTTGTAGCTAGTCTGGCTTGTGCTCTCTTAACTATAAAATCTTCCTTTTCGTAGCAATGGCAATGCCCCACTCGTCGGATCAAACACCTTTTTGGCTTTCCGTCTCTAGTACATAATTGACGGCATCGCTTACATTGTCCTTGATGCAGTCTGGTTGCCACTTTAAAGGCTCTCCACGCCATACCCCAGTCTTGATGAGTATAGAACGCCAACCGAAGTCTCTCGCGCCTCGGATGTCGGACTCCGGATTATCACCAATCATATACACTGTATTCAATGGGCCCTTCGACCAGCCTTCAAGCACTCCATTTGCGTGTTCGTAAATGAGGGAGTATGGTTTCCCAATCACTGTCGATTGCAGTGCTTTACCTGTCAGTTCATGATAGAGGCGCTCCACACACAAGCGGAAAGCCCCTTGACCGAGCCTTGTAAAAACAAACTCATTCGACCACAGTAGATCAGAACTAATCGTTAAAGAATGAAGCATAATAATTCACTTGGAAAAGAAGATGGGAGGGCCTGACGTGGCGTCTTGACTCCGCTGGTAGATGTAACCATCCTGAGATAGAAGGAGATCCAATATGATCTGAGCATCTGTTCCCCAGTCTCTAAAAGATTAGCGAGACCAACACATGTGTTATACCGAGGATCATTGAATACAAATATAGCATCGATCTTGACTTTAGAAAAGTCCCTTGGCTGGGCGTGAGAGGGTATGGGTTCGTGACAGAATGGCCAGATATCTGGGCAGCTCGCTAATATATCCACAGGCTGTATGACGTCTTTGAAACCGTATTGTTTTGCTACTTGCTTGCACACGTCTCCCCGTCCACCAGATACCATAATCGTCTGATACCTGTCACGAAGACTCTTGAATGGCGTATGACTCTGACAAAATTGATCCAGATGGATTTTTACTCCGAGGTAGTCTGATAATTCCCTCACTCGGTCAGCCTCGCTTCTTCCACCTCCGTTAGTTAGCAGGATCCATGGCACTGCTTTCTCATTCAGCATTTGTAGAGATTTGGAGGCTCCTTCGATTGGCTTTCTCCCATGCATCAGAACTCCGTCCACGTCAAAAGCCAGAGCATAGGATGGTCTTGCTGTAGACAAGTACCGGCGAAGGTATCTTGACATGGGGTTGCTGGTAGTCCCCAGTCTACCCCGCGAATCTGCACTACAGCGGACAGCGAAAGTATATACAATTCTCCACCCAAGAAGTTCATCTATTCAACAGCCTCAGCTCTCCATCTCTCTCTCTGCATAGTTCTGCAACCTTGTGCGCATCAGCTTTTGTCCATCCCAGCCTTGCATGGACCGAGACGTATTTCAAAGTGGTGAAGCCGTCTGGTTGCCTCATTGCGAGGGCAATATCGTCCGGGTAGATCTTGCGACTGGTTCCCATACTACCAGACGAATCAAACGTGATCTTTTTCAAAAGGCACCCGTGCCGGAATAACTCGCGGCTCGCGTAGTCCACCGAGAATCTGAAGGTTACTAGGTTGGGCACCAGTGGTAAGATATCATCTAGTGCAGTCGGTGAGAAGCGGGGAAGAGGATACAGTATTTTCAGACTGACGATACTCTGGCCGTGTCTGCTTAGCATTGTAGTCAATCCAAATTCAGTCATATTTGGCGCATGCTGAATAGCAAAGTATCGTAAGCGTGGAAAGTCTGTATTGAGTATGAATGCATCACTGATTCCTCCTGCAAGTGACAGCGATTCTAGCTTTGGAGGCCATCGAGGCGGCTTATCACAGACAATCGAGCACCGGGGAAACGAGATGTACTCGAGATGCGGCAATGCAGAAATAGAATCACATAGCTGTGGCAGATCCACTACCGAGCATATCTGAGACAAGTCGAGTTCCACGAGATGCAGGCAGCTCTCCAAAATCCGTATTGGAAGGAACGGGAATGCAGCCTGACATGCGGCAAAGTAGCGGATAGAGGGAGAACATCGATGCAGTACCCGCGCCAAAGCACTAGGCTTGGATGTGTGTATGACGGCAGAGAGGTCCAAGTCCCTGACCAAGCGTCCATTGGCCCGCGTGAGCCGATTGGCAAATTGAGGGAATGAAGTGGAGTCCAGGAAGGGCGAATGGTAGAGTGTTCTAATGGCTGCCTGGTAGAGGGCAGTGTGCGTCAAGAGGAGCGCAAATGAGGATTCTGTGGTGTGGAAGAAGATTGCAATCTGGATCTCCACCGGGACCGTAATGAGCGTCGGCCGTAACCGCGGACGTTGTTTTGACGGAGTCATATTCCCATGCCATGCAGGTAGAGCAGACACTGCGCTGTGATACAGGACTGGTCCTGGCTAGGATGCATCCAGAGTGTCCTTTCCGGCGTTTGGATTTGGTTACCGGATGCCGAAACCACAATATCACGTGGAAAGATCTAATTACGTATCGACATCTACTCCTCCAATCTGTCCTCGGATTCCACCGCTGCCGCCAACCTCGCGTAACGTGAAGTTGCTATTCAGATCCGCATCTATCGTGATTGTCAGTTCTAGCTTGGCTTTCGGCTTAACGTCCTTCATGACGAACTCCCCCAAGACATTCTCCACACCCAACCTGAGCTCTCGGATCTCAGCAGGCTCGTCCTCGTCCTCATCACTTTCGGTATCGGAATCTTCCTTCTCGGCTTTGTGATCCGTTCCATTCGTCAATTTTTGTGGGGTAGAGGTGATGATTTCCTCACGTCCTTCGGCAATCCGTATCACCACATTACCACCTTCCGGCGGGGCTGAGAACACAGACGATTTTCGAGCAGGGAGGGGTGTGTTTGCATCCATTAACATGTTGAGCGTCCCATCCGGTCTCATGTAGCCGATTGCTTTCGAGAGGTGAGGCGCCGAAGTCACCACAGGATGTATGGAATGCTCAATCTCAGTCTTATCGGACTTTGGAATGATCGATCCTTGTAGCGCTGCACCTCGTGCACACAGTTCAGACGGGTCAATTGCAGTCAGCAAGAAAGCAGGAGAAAGAATCTGTGTAGTCTCAGGAAACAACGCTGCGACCCTTGATGCAAGCTTGGGCATGTGAGACTGACCGCCACTCAGAATGACTTTACTAATTTGCAAGACATCTAGATTTGCCTTCTTGACGACTTGTTCCACCAAGTGAAGCATTTGATCCACGTATTTCTTTGTGACCATCTCAAATCGCAGCCTATTCACAGCGAAATGAAAATCTATCCCATGGTCCAAGCTGTCGACACCAGTAGTTGCCGTTGTGCTCGTACTCAGGGTTTTCTTTGCACTTTCTGCTTCAAGTCGTAGTTTTGTCATTGCTCTTGCGTTGGTACGCATATCAACTTTGTTCTTCTTTTGAAATTCTTTGGCAAAGAACTCGGCCAGAGCATCGTCAAGCTGTGCTCCACCAAGTTCCAGATCATGGCTCGTTGCTAGCATAGTGTACAGTCCTCCACGCGATGAGACAACTGCAACGTCACTTCTGAGTCCTCCAAAATCGGCCACAAGTATATTATCATTCTCTTCCGAGTGCTCGAGTGTGGAATACGCCAGGATGGCAGCAATAGGCTCATGAATAACCTGTACCACATTCAGTCTGGCAAGCATAGCCGCCTCTCTCAGAGCCTGTTGCTGCTCCTCTGAGAAGTCTGTGGGAACAGTGAGCACTGCGCCGGTCACTGGTCGGCCTAAGAAATCCTCCGCCGAGTCCTTTAACCGCCCGAGATGAATTTGGACCGCTTTGGAGACAGATACATCCATCTCCTCACTCTCTTCGGCGCCCTCTCGAGCCGTCGATATTCTAAAGATAGGAAACCCGTCCTTTTCAAGGACGTGTGCAGAGTTGTGAGAGGAAGTCGGATCCGTGCGGGCATAGGATGTTGATAGGAGATCACGAAAATTGGCAATGGTGTTGCTTGCATTCCTTATCAGCTGCGTGCGAGCTTCGACGCCATGGAATTGCTGGTCCTCCTTGAAGGAAATCACAGAAGGTATCTGTCGATCTCCGTCCTGATTAGCCAACACATCTGTCTTTCCATCCTTTTGTTAGAGACTAATTCCCCATGAAGCTCACCTTGTTCGTAAATGCAATTGCACTATATGAGTTTCCGAAACTCACTCCAATGATGGTCGAGACCAGCCCGTTTGGCGTGTCCGTCATCTGGTTACAAGAATCTGAAAATCAAGGGTGTGTTTGTGCCCGGTGCCCCTGGAAGTACGAATGCAATGGGGTTTTTTTTACCACACTCTCTAACCTACACACACACACCTCAATAAAACCCTGACCACAACGCATTTGTTGGCTTTGGGTCGATCAGTCCATTTTGAATCCTTCAGGCGCGTCTGATAATAGATTGCCGTCAGCGTCCACCAATCTAGTCTTGGTCTCGTACTTTGTTCTGAAGGAGACCTTTCCCACCAGCTCCTTGACCTGTTCAGGATCCAGAAGATTGCCATCCTGGTCCCTATACTCAATGCGCTCTTCCCTGTTCACGATGGATGAGCTGTATCCCCGTGTTACACCCGCTTGACCGCCGAGCGATGGGTAGGCTGGTGCTTGTGAAATGCCTGGTGGTAAGCTTGTTTTCTCAGCGACGGTCTCTTCCGTCGTCACGCCTTCTTTCCCCGTCACGCCATCTTGTGGGGCCAAGTCCATTGGCTTTGCTGGGATGTCCTCGCCGCCAACAGCACCACCGCCATAAACCAGCTGTTCCTCTTCATACACGTCGGGAACAACTTCGGCAGGCTGAGCGGCTTGCGCAGCCGAGGCTGGAATATCCTGCGTCACCGCAGCAACTGGAGTCGACCTTGAATAATCAATGTACTACATGTATTAGAAAAGAAGAAAGCCTCTCTTACGTTTTCCGGGAAGATATTGCAATCAAAGTCCCAGTCCGAAAATATTTTTGCGCGCGTGCATTCAGCCTTTGTCCATTGCCCACCGTAGGCTAGCGGGTTGAGGACTTGAAACATTGCCACTGCCGCAAGAATCAACATGAGAGTCAAGGCAGCTGTCCGTCTGCTCTTGCCAACAGCGAGAGTCGTCATCGTGTCCCATACCTGGGCAAGGGAAAGCATGGAAAAATACAGTGCTGGTAGGTAATGATGCAGAAAGAGCTGGCGTTGCATGAGATAGAATGGAAAGTAATGCAAAGCCCATCCTAGCACTGTAGATCCAACGATCCAATCATAATGGCGCAACACCGGATTTTCATAATCCGTGTATCCTCTCTGCCACCTAAAAATACTAATGGCTTTGACAGCTCCGTAGGTGAGCACACTCGCAAACGAAGATAACCAAATGACAGGGTTGCCAATTAAGTAGATGTGCCGATTGTCTTTGCCCCAGAAGTTGATACCTCTTTTCAGTAATGGCCAGGAATCAGGACGAGAGTCCCAAGTATGCGAGTCAATGAGGCCAGCATTGGTTCTCCACATAACTTTCTGCAATTCCCAGAACTTTCCAAAGAAGCCAGGCTGTATATAGTTGGTCATTTCAGCATCCGCACCAAGCATGGGATGTTCATTACTTTCAATCATCCATACAGAATTGGGTAAAGTTCCTTGTTTTGCGCAGGTGACTTCTTGCTGCTCAAAGCCCCAGTCAGGCAGATGAACTTTGTGTGAGAACAAGGCACAGCCAGTCATCACGTGGATCAGTCTGAATTTACTTTCCAATGTGCGCAGCCTTGTTTTGCCTATCCCTCGGGACTGAGACGGCAGTATTTCAACTCTGAAAAGATCATTGGCATCACCTTCAAATCCTTCGTAGCCGTACGCCGAAACCTCTTGCTGCCATTCTTGGTCTGAGACAGGGGGCCGCTGGTCGTGTGAATGCAGCCGCTTATGTGAGAGGAGATGATACAAGCGAAACACTGCTCCATTTTCGATGAATACAGGCTCCTCATACTCGTGTATTGGAGCACCTGGCTCAGTTTGATTTTCCAACCTCCATCGGTTATTGTCATCCTTGTGTGGATAGAGGGTGATTTGCTGCTGTTGCGAACCAGCAGGATACATGTGTTGATGTGAATGAAGAAAGCCACCTTGTGTATTGACGTGACGCAGCGTCACTAGTGAATCGTAGGCGACATCAGCCGCAACCGGCTCAGTTCCCTTGCCATTTAATGTCGTCTGAAACTCGCTGCTCATAAATGCATCACCATCACCAGGATTCACAAGGCACATAAAATGAATCTTGAACATCAAGAGATAGAAAATGGCTGGAAGTAGAATCAGACAAGCGAATCTCGCCACAAAGTGCCTTGTGTAGGTTTGCGCACTGACACGTAAATCTCCAAGCAATTGCCACAATTGGCAAACCGTCAGGACCCCGACCCAAGCAATCGTGAAGAGGCCAACCCACTTTACACTGAGTGTGGCACCAAGGCCCAGCCCGGTCAAAGTCAGCCAGGTCCACCAAAGGGTGGTAAAGGGTGTTGCAAACTGTGCGTCAAACGAAGTAAATGCGAATGCAGTAAATGCCGTGCAAAACACCAAAGGAGAATCCAGGAGGATGAAGCGTGATTGTGTGACAAGCGCGTTGTCGAAAGTAACCAACGCCGCTCCTAGAATAGAGCTTGTCATTTTACAGCCAGATTTCCGCAATGTCATATATGCAAGGGGTACAGTGAGCACACCCATTATGGCTGGCAAGAGCCGCATAGCCACGTATGGTACTCCTGGCTCAAGATAGTCCTTGCCGATTTCTTTGAAGTCAAATGATCCATCAAACCCAGCTAGCCAGGCCACCAGTGCAATCAACATCTTGGCCAACGGAGGATGCACATCCATGAAGAAGTTGCCTTTGATGTACTTGCTCGCAAATCCCCCAAAGTGTACTTCATCAAACACGACGCTTGTGGGCTGCGAGATGCGAAACAGGCGGACGGCGAGGGCCATTGCAGACAGCCCGGCGATGACCTGCCATTCACCCATCACTAATTCTTTCTTCCCTTGCAGTGGCTTTTGAGTAGATGCGGTGCCATTTTTGATGGGACTGCCCACTTGCGAATTGCTGGCGGACCCTTTCGGAGTAGACGGAGGTGTCAGCTGCGTCTCATCATCGCCGAATTGGGATCTCGTCTTTATAGGCATCGCGCCTACCTGTCACAACAGAGGTCTAGGAAGACGTTGGGAATGCGAAGCAATGGATGCCGGGTGGAAGGCTGAAGAGGGTAGTGGATAGTCCTTTGATGGCACTTCTTTTTCCTCGATATCACGTGTATCCTGCGCGACGCATTACCAGCTACGTGTCATGACGAGGCACGGTCTCATTAGATATTATTAGAGTGCATTACAGGGTCCGTACTATGTCATTATCATGATGGTCCGTTTCCCATTATTCCCAAGGAGGTGCGTGCGCCCCGGCTTACGACATGAGCAGCACCACGCCAAAAACGAATAGCCCAAACAGGGACTGCTGCGGGCCTTCTCGGGCCAAGTCGACGGTGCGGGGGGTGGGTGCAGGAGAAGAGGAAGAGGGTGATTTAAAGTAATTAGGCGATTCGCTCTCGCGGTTGGGCGTGTACCGCCGTACATCTAGGTGACTGTGTTCTCTACCAGAATTTTCGCATGAATCGCAGCCTTTTCTCATGGCTGGCCAATGAAAGTCTGTTTTGATGTCGGCCTTCTCCGTACATGCAGCCTCGTTTGCATACTGCGACACCGGCACGTAGACAGGTCCATCTACTCCCCTCCATCCGCCTGCCGAAGCATTATGCCGCTTCGCAACCAGGTCATTTTGATGCACCTCCTGTGCCCCTCTCCGCCCCACCAGAGAATAAGCTGCAAATGGGAGAAGTAGTAAGATGAGCTGCATCTAGCTGGTCGGCGTTTCGTGAATCAGGTCGTGAGGCGAATAGCGATAAGCGGGATGGTTCGGATGAATGTATAGACGCCAATGGGGAAACAACAAACGCCTAGTCGTACCCTGCAAACGCTAGCCCTGCGGTGCTTTTCCCGGAACACAGACCGGTCAGGCAACGGTCGTGGATGCCGGGGTGTGTGTCGTGTAGTAGATTGCTGAGCGGCTGAGAAGGGGGAAAGGCGCGAAAAACGTTTTTTTTTCCGTCATGCCAGGGTGGGGTAGGAGGCGTCTCGACCAATCAGAGCGCTGAAGGAAAACGCCCCGAACGCCTCGTGCGCTGGACCCACACCCGTTGTCACGCAGCGGAGGAGACAAGCGCGATGTGGTCAGCATGATATCATGTCGACTCTATGTACACGACACGGACTAATTTCCGGGCTACAGGAGCGTCCTCCCCGCATGGTCACAGGACAGTTAGACTCCCTCCTCCTCCGTCTGTCGCATGATGTCACCCTTGCCCTTCTGCTTCCCACTCATGCCCTGCACGACCAGCTGCTCGGTGGGGTAGAGGCGGGCGACCATCGTGCAGCGTCGAATCACCTCCAGCTGGCGATGTGCATCGGACACAAACTCCTTGATCTTGGCTGCCTCCGTCTCCCCCATGTGGCTCCTGTATCCCTCCCTCGTCCTCCGAATGGCATACTCGCGGAAGTTGTAGTCCAGGAACTGGCGTGCGGCTCGCTGGCTCTGGCGGTACAGGTGGATGACGCTGCTCATGTCTTTCTTTCCCACGGCCTGCTTCAGGCTACTTACTACCGCCACTGCGACTCCTTCCAGACAATCAGATCCAGATCCGTTCCTGTTCTATGGGTGCGCTAAATCATCGTCACCGGCTTTGTAATCTTCCGTTGTTGCAGCGGAAGGTGTGCCTGCGTCCCTGTGCCTGGCGGATGGCGTGCGCCCGATCCCTGCAACCAACGACGTGGAGGGTCAGTTAGTCATTATTGTCAATCGTCTCCCTCATGCCACTTCAACCACATGGAGGTGTCCTCAAGGACCTTCTGGCCCGAGACCACCACATACACGACCAGCTTCTTGCCGAAAGTGATCGTTTGATGGACCTCGAATTGACGGAGCGCCAACTGCTCGACCTTGAAATGTTGATTTCCGGGAGCTTTTCGCCCTTGGAAGGATTCATGACGGAAGCAGACTACAATGGAGTCGTTGAGAATGTGCGCTTGAGCAGTGGGGTGGTCTTCTCCATGCCAATTACTCTCGACGTCAACCAAGGCCAAATCGATAAGTTTGAGCTGGCCAAAGGGACACGAATTACCCTGCGTGATTTTCGAGACGATCGAGCCATTGCCATCTTGACGGTGGTGGATGTCTACCAACCCGACAAGAAGCTGGAAGGCGAAAAGGTATTTGGTGGGGATCCAGAGCATCCAGCCATTCGCTACCTCGCCGAAACGGCGGGCGACTTTTACGTGGGCGGCACAGTGCAGGCCATTAATCGCATCCAGCACTACGACTACGTCGGCGCACGCTACACTCCTGCCGAGATGCGAGCCCAGCTGGAGAAGCTGGGCTGGTCGCGCATTGTTGCCTTTCAAACCCGAAATCCTATGCACCGTGCCCATCGCGAGCTGACTGTACGTGCTGCACGTGAGCGACAGGCAAATGTGCTCATTCACCCGGTGGTCGGGCTCACGAAACCGGGTGATATAGACCACTTTACGCGTGTGCGTGTGTATCAAGCGCTCCTGCCGCGATACCCAAATGGAATGGCCATGTTGGCGTTACTGCCCCTGGCCATGCGCATGGGAGGCCCGAGAGAAGCCGTCTGGCACGCCATTATTCGCAAGAATTATGGCGCGACGCATTTCATTGTCGGTAGAGACCATGCTGGGCCTGGGAGTAACTCGGCCGGGAAGGATTTCTATGGACCGTATGATGCGCAAGTCTTGGTGAAGAAGTTCGTTGACGAGCTGGGCATTGAGGTTGTGCCATTCCAAATGGTGACCTACCTTCCCGACCAGGATGAGTATGCGCCGATTGACCAAGTCCCGAAGGGCACGCGCACGCTCAACATCAGCGGGACCGAGCTGCGCAAGCGACTGCGTACGGGAGGCGAGATCCCGCCGTGGTTTTCCTACCCGGAAGTGGTCAAGGTGCTTCGCGAGTCGCACCCGCCACGATACAAGCAAGGCTTTACGGTCTTTATGACTGGGTACTACAATTCGGGTAAGGATGCCATTGCGCGCGCACTTCAGGTGACACTCAATCAGCAAGCCGGCAGATCTGTGTCGCTTCTGCTAGGGGAAACTGTTCGCGCGGAACTCTCTGCCGAGCTGGGATTCTCGCGTCAGGACCGAAACAAGAATGTCATGCGCATTGGCTTTGTGGCAGCTGAGCTGACGCGGGCGGGGGCCGCCGTCATTGCGGCACCTATCGCGCCGCACGAGGCGTCACGGGCTTCTGCGCGCGAAGCTGTGGAGAAGTATGGATCTTTCTTCCTGGTCCACGTGGCCACCCCGCTGGAGTATGCGGAGCGGACAGACAGGAAAGGCAACTACAAGAAGGCGCGAGAGGGTCTCATCAAGGGCTTCACGGGCGTCGACGACGAGTACGAAGAGCCCACCAAGGCGGATCTGGTGGTGGATGTCAGCACGACGGACGTGCGAATGATTGTGCAGAAGATTGTATTGATGCTCGAGAGCCAGGGACTCTTGGGAATGTAACTAATTTACTCCTTGTCTCGATAGCGTTGACCAATCACACCTCGTCCTATGGCCTCTATCGGGATTCGGGTGGGGAACGGATTTTGTGGGGAAATGGATGATACCTTTCTTTGTTCCCTTCAGCCTCATGGCCCGTGGGCCAGATCGCATCCATCGCCATCACCATCGCCATCGCCCCTCCTCTTCTTCCACTCCTTTTCTGGATGCAAGCACAAGGGCTGGTCTTGCCAGACATGGATGGGATGGACAGAAAGCAACAGATGCGCATACCGCAAGGACTTGATCTGTTTGTAGCACGCCCTGTCAGCTCTCTACAACGGTCTGCAACGACGACGGCAGTCTATGGACACTCGCCCTCCTTTCCCCAACTACACCTGCAGACACAGCAGCATGCCTCCATGCGGCCCTCCTTCTTCAGTGCCACAGACGTTCGATACCCATCTGCGCTGCTGCCCCCGCTCCCCACAGCGCTCCCGTACGTGCAGGATGGAGAGGGAAGAGAGGACTGGGAGCAGGACTCCTTCCACACGGAGCTCGAGGAGACGGCATCGTTGCATCCGTCCATGGAGCACCTTGCCACGGAAATGGACAGGCGTCGCTCGTCGACCAATCTTTCGGATCTCATCACGCGCGCACTCACGCTGCATTCTGCGTTGGATAAAGGAAGGAGACCCGCCAGCGCACAATGGTGGCGTCCGGACGAAGAGGCTGGGAGCGTGCATCACCCTGTGCAAGGCCCCAATACCCCGCCCTTCCCATGCTCTTCTGCCTTTGAGGAGCTGCCGGCCGGGTGTCGTCGCGGGAATGACCTTCCCTGGCGCTTCCGACGGGGCCGATCTGGCGGCGGTGAGAAGTGCATCCAGTCCCGACGGGTATGTGGCGTGCACAGGTGGATGTGCGTGGTGGCGACGGTGGTCTGCATCATCTTGGTCTGCATCACCATCCTGGTGCCTCTCTCCCTCATCCATTCCACACAAGGTGCTGGCTCGCCAAAGTCGGAGTAGCCATTTTTCAGGTTGTAGGGCTAGGTCTGCGTTCAATTGGTTTTCATCTCCTCTGCTTCTCCATGCAGTGCGCGTAGACTCCGGACCTTCTGCTCTGCCATATTGATTCGTCGGACGATATTGTCCAGCGTGATTATGTCTTCAAGGGCAGCCGAGAAGCCAGCCTGGCTCTCTCGTAGCTGCGACGGAACAAGCACCCCGAACCAGCGCAGCGGGTCTCTCTCTGTCCGCTCATGTCCCTCCTTTGCCTCTACCTTCTCGTCAGACCCCCTTTCGTGAGACCTCCCTGCCTGCCCACGATGACGAAGCGTCGTCGTGGCAGCGGTCGCGACCGGCGTCTTCTCGGTGGCGGCAGTCCACTGTCCATCGATGGAGTGGAGGCGACAAGTGGGTTTCATGCGCGCGTCATACTGATCCGAGCCGAATGTCCTTCCGGTCGCGAAACGCGCTTGAGCAAGCTTGAAAAATCCGCGTGAGAGATGACTCGAGAGTCTGCTTCTTTGCGACTGGTATTCATCAAACAAGGCAAGGTAGACGAGCAGACACGCATCCAGTTCTGATGTGCTCATAGACGCACGTGAGTAGTCATTCGCGTTTGTACAGACAAATTCTATGGAAGTAAATGGTCAATCTTCTCTACCAATCCAAGCAGCGTCCGGATATCTGAGCTCCACTCGTTCAACACCTCGTTGGCATCCTTCCGCCGCGAGAAGCTGACGATGCGCGCCGGCCGGTCGATGCGCGCATAGATCGTGCCCTCCGTGACCAGCTGCGAGACGTACACTTCCGCTTCCTTCTCCGACAGATCCAGCAGCTGCGTGAGCCGCAGCGTCGTGATGCGCGTATAGTACTTTGCAACGACTCTAATGTTCTACGCGTTAGCAGAGCGTGTGGACATGGACTTACGTGTTGGATGACCCTCTTTCGTAACTCACTCCATCGCTTATCAGATTTTGCATCCTCTTTTGCAAAGACAGACGTCTGTCGCAATGCAGTGCCGTAAATCTCCTCCATGCGCGGCCATCGCATGAGTTCGCTTTTAGTGAAGTTTTTGATGAGTTCGTGATGCAGAGGAATAAGAGGAAGTCGATCGTTGGATGCAATGCGGTGCAGAAGGTCGGACTGCTCATTGTTGTAGGGCGCGAGGACAATGAAGTAGACCATGTTTGCCAATACATCCTTCCATCTGGCCTCGTCCTCCAGGACGCTCTTGGTGTCGTAGACGGCGTGGTAGTGCTTACAGCAATCCAGCCAATTTTCGTCCTCCAGCGCCAAGCGGATCTTGAGCTCGTAGAATCGAAGCTTCAAATCCGAGGAGTCCTCCTCCTCCAAGAACTTGGTGGATATCTTGCGCGTCAGGACACCCGCCTGGGTGAAGTCGCCCCGGGCAATGCACAGAGCCACCTGCTCCAGGATGATGTCCGTCTTCTCCCGTCGCTCCATACTCCCATACGTCTCCACCTGCAGCTCACAGAGTATCTCTGCCGCACCCGCGATGTCGCCTTGGGATTCCTTGATCTTGCACAGCAGACGAGTGACCCGCGCACGCTCCACCTCGGCAAAGATCTTGCCCTCGGTGACTGTCCGGAGCGAGTCTATGGTCTTGATCTTTGTGTCTAGGTCCGGAGCGTCATCGAGAAACTTCATCACTTCCTGTACCATCGCCGTCGTAGCTTGCTTCAACTGGCCGTGCTTCTTGGACAGGAGCAGGAGCTGCTCGTTCAGCTGGCCCCACGCCCCAGCCTCCTTGCAAAAGGTCAAGATCTTGACGAGGATGCGGGAGGTGGAGGGCATGTCGCTAGCCTGCCTGGTCTGCTTCTCCAGGACGAGCAGCCGCTCGATGGCGGCCGACAGCTGACCCGAGGAGGACAGGAAGAGCTCATCGATGCGGGGCAGCTCTGCATTCAGCGTCTCGGAATAGTCTTTGTCCGCCTTCAAGCTGTTCAAATTGCCATCCGCCATTGTCGTTGGTCCACGCGGTGATGACGGTGATGAACGTGAATGAGACTGGCAAAAGGTGATTGGGAATGGCTCTACAGGACTACCTCGCGCCACGGGTGAGCGACGAGCTGCGGCGCGAAGAGGAGTCGCACGAGCGCGAGATCCAATGGTTCCTCACCAGCTGGCTGCCACGATCCCTGGCCGCCGTCAAGAACGGGCTGGACGAGTGCATGGCCCTGCTGGCCCCGGACGAGAGCGCCAGCAGCACGCTCGCCCTCTCCTCCCCACGCAGCGAGGCCTTCAAGGGCTACGTGGTGCGCAGGGGCGCCAGCATCCTCAAGGGCGAGATCCAGATCAGGACATCAGGGGGCCTTCTACGCGGCGAGGCCTTTCAGTTCAGCGTGGACCCGGCGCGCCCGCTGGAGCTCCCGCAGATCGCAGACGTGGTGGACATGCTCGTCCTTGCAAACAGCATGCTCTCCTTCTTTGCCCAGCCGCTGGATGGGAGCCAGTGCGGCGAGGCTCTGCGCGTTGTGGACACCATCCTCTCGCACGTGCGTGGGGCAGTGAGCCTGTTGCAGTCCGCCAACGGCGTGCGGCTCTTCCCCCACAGCCTGGCGCAGAAGGAGAGCTTCGTCCCGGCCCTTCCCGCCAACGTGGCCCTCGACCTCAGCATCAAAGAGGCCGCCGTGTTTGCTGACTTTCGTCTCTTGGAGGTCATCCGCTCGGACCTGCTTGGCATCTTCAACCGGGGCAAGGAGGACGAGGAGACGTACGCGTGGGGGGAGGAGCGGGTGCGCGTGCGCGAGCGAATCAGAGTCGAGGCCCAGGATCCGGCCCTGATGGCCATCCTGTCGAAGCTCCTCTCCGTGGAAAACAGTCTGGAGCTCACTCACACGCAGATGGATGTATTACAAATGGACAAAGAATCCTGACTCCTCCCTACGCCATCGACATGTTTGCTCGCGCCTCGCGGTGCTGCTTCTGGCCAGACTCGAGTTCGAGTCGCTGCAGCATATACTCGAGCCGCTCGCGCTTCTTGCGCAGGGCACGCATGCGCTCCGCATTCTCCTCGAGCGTGGACGCATCCAACCTGTCCGTGGGGGCCGGCTTGGACTGCGGGCGCTGCTGCAGCCGGACCTGTTGCAAGTCCGACTTGGAGGCGAGTCCCTTCTCCTTGCGATCCAGCTTGGCCACCTGCGCCTCGGCCTTCTTGAGCAGTTCATTGACATGCGGCTGGATCTCGCTCTGCAGGGCTTGGTGGGCGTCCAGCACCTCGCTCTCGCCCATCACTTCAAAGTGGCGATTGGCCTTCAGAATGCGCGTCATGCGCGGGAAGTCGTACACGCCGGCGTCCAGTGCGGCGATGGAGCTGGCCATCGTAGCGCAGCTAGCCCGTAGAGAGCTGACCGAGCCCTGTAGCGAGAAGAGATGGTTGGAGGAGACGCGCCTGTCCATGTGAATCCCTGATCCTCGCCACACCATCCCCACCACCACCATCAACACCACCACCACCACCACCAGAGGACACTTCGAGATGCCTTTGTTTGGGCTACGAAAGTACCCAACACCCTTCTGGCGCCCCATGATGCCCTTCATGATTGGCGGCGCAATCACCATGTACGGAGCCAGCAAAGCGGCGGATGCCATGAAGAAGAGTAGGTCTTGCGCCCTCAGTGCTAACGTCAGCCGACCAGTACAAGAACGACCCGCGGGCAATGAGATAGCTGTCGTCTACATGACGAGTCTGCGTCCCCGGATGTGGTCTACTAGTGCATGATCAAGTCGATGGCTAGTCAATCGATGGTCAGCCTGTCACCTGGATGGAGGGGAGTAGACAGATATAGGAGATGCAGGATGTATTAAACTAAGCTTGTGTCTCCTCGCCATGTCGTTTCTGTGACTTTGCCACGCCGCTCTGAAACCCATTCTTGAAGCGACGCGCGACCAGCTTCAAATGGCGCATCCGCCCTGTCCCGGTCGTCTTCCTCCGCTTTGCCTTCTCGCTCCAATTATCTGCCGTTAGTCGGTCTCTGGAACAATGAACAAACATTTCCTGGTCTTGGCAGCTGGGTACCCGCAGCTTGCACAGCGACTCTTTTGCACATGGAAGGCGCGCAGCCCGCATCTTCTGCACAGCACGTGCGACTTGTTGTGGCGCTTCCCGAATGAACTCGTTCCTTTGGTCATGGTGGAGGAGTGTTGGACTGCTCCTGTTGCTGGGGTTGGGTGATGGGAATTCGCGCGGTCACGAACCCTAATCTCGTTATCGATGCACCACCATGAATATGCTATGTACTCGTACAATCTACTAGGAAGTTCGTGACCATCCATTCAGCGTCGACATGAGTCCAACTCCGAGCAGCACGACGCCAAACGCACTCACAAAATGCAACGGCTGGCGCAAGCGTGCTGCCCTGGCCTCTTGCTTTTGAGCGGCTTCAGCCTCCGCCTGCCCTGCTCGAGCGTGCAAGGCTCTGAGCTCCTCCTGGGCGGCATGAAGCTGCAATAAGAGAGTGTCGTTCCTCGCGCCAAGCTCCTGTTCCAATTCCTGTGTATGCCGCTGCTGGATGCAGAGCTGGACGGTTAGCTCCTCCACTTTATCCTCCTTGCTCCGAAGCTCGGCCCGCGTAGACTCCAGGGACACTTCTACGCCCGCAAGCAGCCCCTTCGCCAGCTCGACGTGCCCCTCATCGCTTTCTGTGGAGGTAATGAGATCTGCAGAGTGACGCAGACTGAAGCTAGTAGTCTTGGCCAGCCGTATGTCGCGCGAGAGTTTCTTGGAGATCATCTCGTAGGTTGCGAGAGAGGTTGGCGTGATGGCGGGATGGAGGGGGTGAGAGGCCGCGGTGCTTGTCAGCGGATCCAGGTCGGCCAGGGAGACCGTGTGTCCATTGCTCCCGCCCCCCATCCCCGAGCCAATGGAGGCCATGGGAAACCCAGCATACTCCACGCGCGCGGCGACTTTCTGATGCAGGACGGTTTTGCTGTCCTCGCCGACAATATCAATCCCGAGCTCGAGCACGTCCTGCGTGACCAGCTCTTTGGGGTCGCTCTCCCTGTTCTCAAACGAGAGCCTGGCGCCATTGACAAACGTCCCGTTGCTGCTCTTGACATCGCGAATCCATGCCCGGCCGCTACGGTCGCCCCACAGCTCGGCATGCTGCCGCGAGAGCACCTTGCTGTCAAAGTACCCGTTGTCGAGGGCGGGGACGGTCTTGGTGTTGGTCTGCCGCCCGATACGCAGCGTCTCTGGGAAGATGGGCAGGGAGATGATCTTGTGCTCAAAGGTTTCATTCAACGGGGTCAGCATGAGCAGCGGCACATTGGCCGCGCTGTTCCGCCTGCTGCTGCTGCTGCTGCCGCCGCCGCCTCCAATGGCTGCTGCAAAGGTGTCTGCTTTGAGGTTCAGCGAGACCGTTCTCTTGCGTCCGACGGTGCGCACGCTGTTGCTCGACTTTGCCTCCATCCATGGCCAGCGACGGAATTACTTGATCATGCCACCACCACCATCGACGGGCCAGTATGGAGCAGGAGGGAAAGCGCACGGACCCTCGACGTTCGACAAGCTGAAGATGGGCGCGCTGATGGGAGGCAGTGTGGGCTTGGTGGTTGGCTTCCTGTTTGGCGGCTTCAACATCCTTCGCTACGGAGCCGGGCCGAATGGGTATGTGCGCAGTGTGGGCCAGGCGATGGCCTCCTCGGCAGCCATGTTTGGCTTCTTCATGTCCATCGGCACCGTCATCCGCACAGCACCGCCCGCGTCGAGCGTGCAGTGGGAGCTGGCGGCAAGGCATCGACGGGTCAGGATATACGACTAGCTACATCCCCTTCCCCCGTCTCATGATTCACGCTCGTTGCAGAGGGCACGCGCGACGCAGGCAGGGGCAGGATAGGCACGACGCCTCCGCCCATCTTTTGCCAAAACATGCGCTCGCGTAGCCGTGTGCATTCCTCCCACGCGCGCTGTCTGTCCGCCTCCACCTCGCTCCGCCATCCTCCGCCCTTCACGGCCCGCAGGAAGCCAATGAAATCGCACACGCTCCGCAGCCGCCCAACGCAGTACCCGCACACCGGATGCGCAGTGGCCACGTCGGACGTCCTGTACGCATGTGTTTGCTCGCTGGAGCCGCACAGCGTGCACAGCGTCGATGCAAGAGTGCTGCTGCTGTCGGTAAGCTGCTCGATAACGAGGGACCCCTCGATGATGGATGTCATGACCGTGCGTCGTGCCAGCCACGACAGCCCCGGTGCTTGATCCAAGCGAAGGGCCGGCTCTACATCCTCCACCACGACCCGCTTGAAGAAGCGCGTCTCGCGCAACGACACAGCAACCACCGGCGACGAGCTCATGTTTGGCGACGTGAAGAAGGCCTGCGAGGAGACAATGGGTGAGTGGGTGGGGGTCGGCGTGGAGGGTCTTGAGCGAGCCCAATGCGGGATGTCCAGCAGCGTCACAAACTCGCTGTAGGCCGGTATATCGTACCGCACGACAACGCGCAGCAGGTCGCTGTAGCTTGTGGGGGGCTGTGCCGACGCACGTGCGGCAGACAGGACGGAGGGAGAGTCAAAGGATGCTTTTTGCACGAGCAGGGGAGTGCCTTGTAGGGAGGTGTTTGGAGTCGCAGCCGAGGCTTCTTCGCGCTGTGCCATAACGCTCTTTAATTCATTAAGTTGCGACTGGTGCGACAGGAGGAGGGATTGGTGCTCCTGCAACTGCTCCTCCAGGCGTAGATTCCGCCGCCGGAGCTCCTCGGCCTGCCTGCGTGCCCCCGCCACCATCTCATTCGCTTCCGTGAAGAGCTCGCTGGTCAGATCCTGCAGCTCGGCCTCTAATGGCCGCGTGGCCTGCTGCGCTTCGACGACCTTCTTTTGCCGTGCAAGCTCCTGGCGCAGCGCAGCGTTCTCCTCCTCCAAGCTGGCCTGTCGCTGAACCGCCTCCACCAGCGTCGTGTTCAGCGACTCGTCCATGGTCACGTGTTGGGAAATCGGATGGACGACGAGCTGCAGGCAATCCGCCAGGCCCGATTGCAAGAGCTTCAGGCAGGCGGAGGAGAGCAACAACAGCAACAGCAGCAGCAGCAACAGCAGCAAAAGGCAGAGGAGCAGAGGAGTAGCATTCTGGCACAGATCCTGACCAACGAGGCGAGGGAGAGGCTTGCTCGTATTCAGATCGTCAAGCCGGAGCGCGCAAGAGGCGTGCAGGAGCTGCTCATTGGGATGGCCCAGAAAGGACAGATCCGCGAGAAAGTGGACGAACCGGAATTGAAGGACCTGCTGCAACGCATTGCGGATCAGCAGGAGGAGCGGCAGCGCATTGTGTATCAGCGGAGGGAGGAGGAGGACGAGGACTGGTAGAGCCATGCGATAGCTTGTATGTACATAAATCACCTCCTGCCCGGCTGTGCGATCCCCAGCCGTCCGCGAAGTTCATCCGCCATCGATTCGAGCTCTTCCTCCCAGTAGACATTGATCAGATCCTGTGCGTGCGCGCCATGGACCATTGCCCAGGGAAAGTAGTGCCGCAGCAGCCTCCGCTTGGCCGGCGCCTTGACGCGGAGGAAGCCACCGACGGCGGAGAGGAGCGTCATGGGGAGGCGCGTGGCCTGCCATTCAAACAGCTTGAGCGCGGCCTCTCCCTGCACGTTGATGGAGAGACCAAGCAGGGCGTGGTAGAAGTCGTGGCACTCGCGGTACCGCTGCATGACGTAGGCCAGCTCGGGGTCGGCGATGTAGCGCACGGGCAGACGGGTGTCGGGCGAGACCTTGTGCTTGTCCAGCCATGCAACGTACTCTCGTCCCACCGTGCCCTCGCGCAGCCCGCGCAGGCGCAAGACGTCCAGCGAGTGGGACTTGATGCGCGGCTGCTCACGGAGGATGCGCCGGCCTGTCTGTGAACGCAGCATCTGGTCGCGCAGCCGGTTGATGAAGAAGGGCTCGGCGGTTGCTTCGCCCAGGGTGGCGATGAGGTCGGCGCGACGGGGATTGTAGAGGGAGCCCAACGCTGACCCGAGGCCAAGCAGGAGTCGCTCGCCTTTGCCTAGTTGGATGGTCATCCTCTTCTGTCCTCTCAATCCTCCTCTCTCCCCTCCTCTATCCCCAACACTCTTATCCTCTATGGTTTATGGCTCCGCACAGAGTAGAGCAGATATGTGCTGCAGGTAATCACGTGATCAGGTAAGACATATTATTGCACATAGCCCATTGCGTCCGTTCCATACGATATATGGAAATGATCCATGAACTAAAACAATCATGTCAATGGGAATATCTACAAATCACAAGCAGCGGCTCTGTGTCTTCTTTAGACGCTAGTTTTGGTGCGTTGGTCACAGACGCTGTATACCCATTTTGTAGCCGCAAACATTCTTTGAGCATATCCTCTCACCCACAGACGCGTCGAGGCATGATCGCTCTATACCTATTCTGCTTACGGAGAATCGCCTATGGGCCGCGATACTAGAAGAAGTCCATGAACTTATGAAATACGGAGAGCGCTCTTCGATGTCGGTGTCCACGATATCCTTCCCATGTTGATTGGTGTGCCCAAGTCGACAAGACTACCTGGGCTCACCAAAAGTCTACGTCATTGCCATGAATGTGGAAACACTCGTCTCATGTTGAACTCAAATGGGTGGAGTTAGGACTGCTAGACGTTCCGGATCGGTGGTGGTCAATATGATCGCTCTGTAGTAGGGTCCGTAAAGGCTCGGAGCCGCCTTTTATCTCCGCAAGAGTTTCGCGACAGTAAGGAAGCAGCACTGCTCAAACCCATGATTTGGTCTCTTTGAAGAGTTGAGACTAAGTGGCGGGACGGTAAGTGGTGGGTAATCAAAATCCATTGGAGAAGCCCAGATCACACCAACTCGAATTATAAAGCTCCAAGCGACAGTCCAGCAACTGCCAACGAGCGAACATGCGAGCAATAGACGGATCTTGAGTCTCTAGAGGAGCGGCCACAAGTCGGGGCTAAAAAAATCGATCATGGATCCATCTGATCAGAATCCATCCCTTTGTCACAAGTGATCAGATGAAAGCTAGAAATGCAAGGAAAAGGGCCGAGCGCCATGAGGCCAAAGAAGCAGAGCGTAGGCCCGGCGAAAAGCTGATGGAGAAAGCAGACACGGGAAGAGAGCACAAACGCTACAGTATCAATTCTTTGAGACTGATGGATCGCGTGATGGCTCTCTGGTCAGAATTCCATGCTTATAAGCTTTCCGATGCTGACGGATCCCGGTTTTTAAAAGAGGGCGGCCCGTTGCCTACCCAAACCCTTTTGCGGCAGTTTTTCCGCTGGGTGGCTGACGGTAGTTTAGGCAATGTAGCCACTGCCAATTTCCCGCCAATGGCTTATACCAACAATTCGAATGTCAGCCAGGAAACGGTATACATCTACGCCCAAAGGCTCTTCACCTCTTTGAAGCACTAACCTTGCCTTGACCTGAAGAGTCAGACGCTTCTGTGGATCAGGGGTAGTCTTACTGAAGAGGCGAATCTAAATCGCGAGCCAAAAAGGAAAATTGTGGCGTACGCTCACGATGTTGCAATTGCCACAAAGACCATCTGGCAATTGAATTCAATACCAGCTTTGCGAAATATTGGCAATATGTTCGCACTCACCTTGTCGATGAACTTAACGGTGGACGGTTCCTCCAGAATGGGCGAGTTCTTGCCCAATAGTAGACACGCTCTCGAAACCGGGTTCTATCTCAAATGGAAGGATCTCGAATTTTGGCCGACGAAAACGGTGATCTGACTATCTTTGTCGTCGTTCTGTCAAGGTGGTTCAAAGCACACTTGGCTGAGCCCGGGGAATTGTTCACAGCTCGCCTCAGAGGCAAGACGCTATGTAAAAGCTTGCACTTCTGGTAAGTGCAATACACGGCTGCCAGTGCAAGACATCCAAACGCCATGGAATTCGACCATCGACATGCTGAGTCAAGCGTTCGAGGATCAATTGCAGTGTGGATTTTTGGTTGGAGAAACAAGCGGTCCGTTTGGCCGCAGTTGTATATTTGAACAAAGCAATGGTCTCTTATACAATCGCAAACGGCCCGGGCTGGAACGCGCTAGTGCGAAATCTCGCGCTACTCTCACTCTTATCAGTGACGGGGGTGAGAGTTGGCGAGCTTACGCTCAACCTTGGCTATCAATCCCAACGTGACTACCTGACCTACTCATTGTTATGGAAGGACATTGATTTCCTTGACGAAGTCGATGTTGTTGATGGGTATGGCGGGGTTGCAATTCGGGCAGTCATTCGTATTCGAAATGGGAAGGGTAAGAAAAACGATCCGGCGTCCGATGATTTACTACAAATTTTCTCCCTAAAGCCGGAGTGGTATCTTGTGGATCCCATTGCACTCTTGATGAGTTATGGCGATGGGTGCTATCACCTAATGCTATCAGAGGATGAATGGGGAATTGTTGAGATTGTGTGTAGTATCCTTTGGCCTAAGAGGTGTGCAGTTCAACCTCTATGAGTCGCCGTTATATATGACCGACACATAACTCTAGAAGACAAATTCACGGTAGCAATGCAGAATGGTACTAATACGAAGTTCTCCAAATACCATCTAAAGATTTAAAGTTCAATTGGGTACGTAGCGACCGTCGCCGATCCACGACTGAAAAGTGCTTGGTTACGGCAGCGTTAAAATCTTAGTTCGCTGGAAAGGTCCTTGCTGACGTGCAAAAATGGATGGACACTTATTTCGGTATCCGGACACCTCAGCAAGAGCGATCACAGAACCCAACAAGCGCATATGCGGTCATTCGAAGATAGGCTGTTTCGTAACCTCCAGCATGAAGGTTAGATTAGGATGCTTACTCAATATCAGGCATAGTCCTGAGCCAATCTGGATCTACGAAATGTGTCATTAATTGGTGGAGAGATCACCAGGACGAGTACAAGACGATAGCTTCAGTGGCTTGGGAATTCCTCGCATTCCTTGTGGTTCTCTTTCGGTGCAGCAATTGTCAAACGGCGGGAAGCTTAGATTGGCTTGCGTCGATACTTACTCCATGGTGAAACATTACGAGTTTTGATTAGTTTGAATTGCCGTTGCCGTATTGCATACGTTGTTGTTCGTAAAAGTACCTTTAGTCGTCCTTAATATTTCATACCTGACCCTTAGCCTTTTGTTGGAGGCTTTTGCTTGTTATCTACAAATACTCTGCAGATAAAAGGAGCAGAGCAGATATCATATTGGAATTCCAGGTAGCAGAGCAGATAACTGGTGTCATATCAGCTCTACTCTGCTCTGTGCTGAGCCCTACCTTTGACAAGATAGCTGGAAGTCGATTGGATTAATGGCTTTGGGGCGTACGAGTGACTGGGATGCAGTGATTGCTATTTGCTGTACTTGACCATGTGCTCACAGAAAACAGTTGAAGGCTGCTCCTAATTTCAAGACCAGCTCCTCGCATGCAAGTTCCAACACTGGAACAAAGCTCCCCAAGGGGCTGCCGTGCAGCACAGTCGCGTGAGTTGCGTGGGTCGCGTGGTGTCGATAGTTGCATTGCTATTCTCCGATGATTATGCCCGCAGAATGCGGTGGAATGAACCTCATGCCACAATCGTCCCACCCGCCGAAACATATAAAGCTTCCCTTTCCCTCCCCGTCGCTGCCTGTGCACCTCCGTCCATCCTTCTCATCCAGCGTGGTGTTTATTCGTATGTGAAGAAGGCGTCAAGCTAACGAAGAACAGACGACGGCTAGACACACTACTGGGAGAGAAACGCGTACAGGAGGGCATGAATTATTGTTATCGATCTGCAGTTCACATAAAAACAAGTTATTTCTTTGTGTACGTGTGTGGTGTTCGTCCTGGGTGGGGGTTCCGGTGGTTTTGTTCAACGAAAGGCCCTCCCTTTTATACTGAATTTAATTCCTGGATCAACAACCCTAACCTGCCCGTGGTCAATGTTGACACATTCACGTGATTTCAGCCATTGGAGCAATACAAGCAGCATCGCGATGATTTGAAGCGCCAAAATTTGGCCCCCGATAGGTGAGCCCAGTCCCTACATGGTGGCAAAAGAGCAGAGTTTACGGGATGTTCTATCGAGCTTAATATTTTGAAAGTGTCTCCCCC